>ENA-ORXM01000064-ORXM01000064.1-marine-metagenome-genome-assembly--contig:-NODE-64-length-192479-cov-17.696188_pt1 | contig 192479 bp, 160 predicted proteins | sample MGYA00237867_ERZ511480 | MGnify/ENA primary metagenome ERZ511480 (study PRJEB26309, sample SAMN06266103) | marine metagenome | isolation source: Algal blade | place: United Kingdom:Sidmouth, United...
GGTGTAGATGGCTTTTACGTCGATGGTTTCCGGCTTGGGCGTGGCGGGTATTTGTGCCGAGATGCTGACCGGTTGACCGATCAGGTCTTTGGCTTTTAGGATCGCTTCGCGCTTGGTGCCTTTTTCCATTTTCATGATGAAGTCGATTACGTCTACGCTTAGGACTTCGCAGCTTCCGGCGAAGCAAAAGGCCGTGTTGGTCTCTGGGTAGATTTTCATGGAGGCTTTGCCGTCGGGGTGGAAGGGGCAGCGCATGGTGCCTTTGGGGCCGGGTTGGAGGCCATAGTGAGCCAGGACGGATAAAATAGAAAGTTGGTTTTTGATCTCCTGGATAGTCATTCCGGCTTTTTCTTTCAGTTGATTTCTTCAATTGAAAGCGGCAAAAGTTAAAGTTTCGCTACACTTTCAGGTGTAAAGCTAACGGAATAGTTATATTCAAACAACTTTTAAAGATTACTTTTACACTTTCAGGTGTAATATCTTAGCAAAATCAAGTAATATGCAGTTAGATTTCTACCCAATGGAGTTCAACCAACGCCTCGCACAACTGAGAAAAGAGCACAACCTCTCTCAAAGTGAACTGGCCAAGAAAATCGGGATTCATGCCAACGTCGTCGGCAGGTACGAGCGTGGAGAAGCAAAACCCTCCATTGAGCAAGTACTAAAAATTGCGGACGTCTTTGATGTCTCTATGGATTACCTCACCGGTATAATCGACGACACTATCGAGCCGAAGCTGGTTAAGCAGATGATCGCCTTACAGCAGCTGCCGCAGAAAGAACGGGAACACATCCTTTTTGCTATTGAAGCATTGGTGAGGGATACCACGACCAGACTCAGTTACGCCACCTAAACGGCTTCCGATCAACGAACCCCATACCCAAGCTGCGCAAGGGGCTGGCCTTCGTTGCGAACGCAGAACGGGCCAACAGCAAAGCTGAAGGCCCGTTCTGCGTTCCATGACAACGCCACTAAACAAATCTGAAGACCTGGGGACCAAGCGAAAGCACCCACCCAATTGCCGCTGCCCGGCAATGCCGCTAAGGCGGACACTGCGTGCAGCTACTCATTGGGGGGGAGTAATTTCGCAGTACCCACCACACTTACAAATTACATAGTGAATATTTTCTTTGCTTACTATATCATCAAGATGCTCTTCTAAAGCAAATGAGAGCGAGCAACTACCTATGATATGAAATATTCTGTCCCCAATCAAAAAAGCTCCTCCGCCGGCTTTGAATACGCCATCTAAGTGTACGGATTCTGTTAACCTATTGAAAGTAGAGAGGGATTTGAGATAGGTAGAATATGTATAAATTACATATGATACCGTTTTGCCTTGTCCTTTACTATAATTAGAGGTTTTTGAAGCAAATTTGTAGCCATCGCCCTTGAAGAGCTTTGGAATAGACAATTCAGGTGTCGACTTTCGTTCAAGACGTGCAAATTCGAGATCACGAAGTGATTCTATCAGTCTTTCTTCCAATTCATCTACGCTTATGGAAGCAGGTATGGGTCGAAATAGTATTGCATCAGTTTTTCCTCCCAACAGATCGGTTGTATCACTACTCATCTTGGATACTAAAGTAGATGATTGTATTTCATCTTTACGCTGCTCCTGACAACATAAAAAAATAAAAGCTAGAATGAATAGCATTGATTCTTTCATCTTCTGGGATTTATAATTTGATGCAAATCAATCCGAGCTGGAAAATTTCCTGGGGCGCTATTATTTATATAACTGGTTAGATGAGTGTCTAACTCTCTAGCAGAATTAAAGGTAGTGTTTCCCTGCCTAAAAGTGCCGGAGTTTGTTCCTTGATCTGAAAGAGTAAATGTGGTGTGAACTAAGCCACCTTCTCCTCCGGGCACGGGGCCAGCCAACGGTTCGTTTTTGACTGTCAGGGTCATCGTATGGTACCCATCCGCCATTGATACTCCAAACACACTATTCTCGGTGCCTTCCGAAAGCTCGGTCACAGTTTCACCTAAACTCGTTTCCATGACTTCAGCTTGACCAGCAGCGGGGGCGGCAGAACCATCAAGTTTTTCAAAACCTATTGATACTGTTTCATTAGCTAAGCCTTCCTCTTGCATTGCTTCCCGCTGTTTACCGATGGTATTACCGATTCCGCTGTTGTTTCCCTTCGGGACCTCAGTTCCAGTTAAAATATCCATCCCTTTGATGTGGCAAGTAAGGCAATCATCGCCACGTCCGAGGTTCCTTTCCTTTGCGTTCGAAGAAAAATAATTTTTCATGCCATCAACCTCTCCTGAATTAAAATCCACTCCTTGCAGTCCCCATAAATCAAAATTAGAAATAGGATTATTACTAGCGTAATTGTAGACCGAAAGGTGAGGAAACTTTTCACTGATCGGATCAACTCCAGTAAAGCGTCCGATAGTAGGGTCATACCATCTGAAGCCATAATCATAAAGCCCCAACTCCTCACTAAACTCCTTACCATTATACCGATAACGATGCGCGACATTCCCTGCTCCATCATTCCAGCTCCCCAGTTGCTCCAACCCAAAAGAATAATAGTGGTTTTCCTGAAGGATACCGGCAGCAGTAGGCGCGGTGCTGTAGTCACCTCCATCAAAAAGCACCCGGGTATTGCCGAGGTGGTCGGCGATGCGGTACTGGTAGGAGAAAGCGGCGGGTTCGAACGGAACGACGGTTTTTACGATCCGTCCGTCGGCGTGGTTCAGGGCTTCGATGTCGTCGTTGCGGATCTCCAGGCCGCCGGCCAGGTAATAGTGGGTGTAGACGGTTTCCCGGTTGCCGGTGCTCAGCACCAGGTATTCCATTTTCAGCTTTTGTCTGTCGGCGGTGTAGGCGAATTCCATTTTGCGGTTGTTTCCCTTTGAAGTTAATAAACCTCTATACCCCCCGCCGTCCCATTTCCTCCCGGATCAAACTGAGCTCCCGTCCCATCTCCCCTGTCACCGAGGCATTCTCCTGCGCCCGCCGCACCAAATACGGCAACACCTCCGTCACCGGCCCGTATACCAGGTATTTCGAGGCATTGTAGCCATCGGCCGCCAGGTTAAAGGTGAGGTTACCCGACATACCGAGCAGCTGGGCGCAGCGCAGGTTGGGGTGGTTGCGGGGGATGCGGCGCTCGGCCATCAGCTCGGTGAGCAGGCGCACGCTGGCTTCGTTGTGGGTACCTACGCAGGTGGAGATTTCGTTGACGTGCTCCACGCAGTAGCGCAAGGCGGCGTTGTAGTCCCGGTGGGTGGCTTCCAGGCTGGGCTGGATGGGCGTTGGGTAGCCCATCTCTTTGGCGCGGGCATTTTCTTTCACCATGTAGGCGCCGCGCACCAGCTTGGTACCGAGAAAATAATATCCCGCCCGGGCTTTGTCGTGGCTCGCTTTAAGGAAGGCAAGCCGGTCGTGCCGGTACAGCTGATAGGTATTGTGTACGATGGCCTTGCGCTGGTTGTAGCGGGCCATCATGCGGTCGGCGAGTTGGTCGATGGTGTTTTGCATCCAGCTTTCTTCGCCGTCGATGTAGACGTGGACGTTGCGCTTCTCGCCCAGGGCGCAGATGGCGTCGAGGCGTTTGAGCAGGGCCGCCAGTTCGGGTTCTTCGTTGGCGTCGAAGTCGATCTGCTGGTCGTTGAGGCGGACCAGCAGGTCGTCGGGGCCGATGGCGGTCACCTTCACCACCACGGCATTGGCGGCGGGGGCCTCGGCGCTGAAATCGATGCCCCGCAGGGTTTCCTTCATGAAGTTGTTATAGTCTTCGGGGGTGCTTTTCGCTTCGGCGCCGTAGTCGAGGATGCTGGTCACGTTACTTTCGTAAAGTTTCTCGATGCTCGGCAGGGCGTTCACCAGGCTGGTGCCGCCCACGAACTGGCGGTAGACGGTATTCCTCACCATCCATTCGGCACCGGGCAGGCCCATTTTCACTGCGGGTACGCCCAGGGTCGACATCACCTTGGTCAGCCACGTTTTACCCATCAGGCCGAACATCCGGGCATTATGCTTCAGGTCGTCATCGTCGAGGTGGTTGAAGCTCTTTTCGGTGTCGCTGAAGTCGGGGAGCGGCCGATTGAGCTGCGCCTTGGCAAAGTCCTTTATTGCCTGTTCGGCGAGGGGAAACTTCTTGACGGGTCCGCTGGACTTTTTCATGTTGGCTGGTTAGGACGGGGCTAATATGGGGATAACGGTTGGGACATCGATAGGGTTCTGGCATTTTGGGTCGGAGATCGAAGTGGAGCTTGGAGCTCTGGAGCTCCCCACAAAACCCATCGCCACATCACAACCACGCGATCCACAAACCCATCGCCAAATCAACATCACCCATCCCGTACCAACCGAAACCCCAGATGATTGAGTCCTGAGTCCGCCGGGGTGAGCTGCCGCTGCTGAAAGTCGAATCCGGTGCAGTAGCTGGTGGAGCACAAAAAGGATCCTCCTTTGATCACCGACTGGCCGTCGGGCTGCTTGGTGGCCGTCCACTCCCAGACGTTGCCGCTGATGTCATAGAGGCCGTTGGCGGCAGCGGGGAAGGATCTCACCGGGGCGATGCCCGGGTATCCGTCGAGCACGTTGTCTTCGTAGGGGAAAGGGCCCTGCCACCAGTTGCCGGGGAATTTGCCGGCAGGGACCATCTCCTTACCCCAGGGGTAGCGGGCGTTTTGCCCCCCCTGGCTGGCGGCCCAGACCCATTCCGCTTCGGTGGGCAGGCGTTTACCGGCCCAGTCGGCGTAGGCGCGGACGTCGCGCAGGGAGAGTTGCGTGACCGGGTGAACGGGCAGGGCGGCGGCGGAGTCGGGGCCAAGCGGAAAGCGCCAGGTGGCATCGGTGACCGGCAGCCAGGCGAGGCTGTCCCGGTTGAAGACCCCCGACCAGCCGAAATCTTCCGCTTCGGTGGTGTAGCCGGTTGCTTCGATGAAGCGGGAAAAAGCGCCGGTGGTGACCTCCGTGGCGTCCATCAGAAAACCCTTTTGCGCTTTACCGTTGCCGAAGATCCAGACCATGCCGGGGGGAAGCTCCGGTGGCGGCAGGTCATTCACTGCTCCTTCACAGGCCACCATAGCACCCGCGGCCGCGCCCAAAACCAGCCAGAGGAACAAGGTGGGGATTATGTCGTTCAGCTTACCCATGGTGTAAAGTTAAGGGGTGCCGCCGAGAAGAATTCCCCGACTTCCGTCACCGGCGGGCAAGACGGTAAGACCATGATCTCCCCGATGAAGGGACAAAGCAATACCTTAGCCCGCCAACCAACCCACCCGCTAATGCGCCTACCCGCCGAATGGGAACCCCAGCAAACCGTCCTGTTCACCTTTCCCCAACGGGAAGGCGTCTGGGGGGCCCACCTGAAAGCCGCCGCCAGAGCCCTGATCGCCGCCGCCAACGCCGTCCACGGAATCACCCCGGTACTGCTGCTGGTTTCCGACCAGGAGCACTTCGAACCCTACGCCGAATCCTTCGGCGGGGAGGTGATGATCATTCCTACCGATGACTGCTGGGTGCGGGATTACGGCCCGATCACGACAATCTTCGAAAACGAGGTACGGGTGCTGAACGACTTCGTTTTCAACGGCTGGGGCGGCAAGTTCGAGGCCCGAAACGACACGGCCGTACCCCAGCGATTATGGCGCGCGGAATTTCCCGAATCGGGGTACCGCGCCTCCGACATCGTGCTGGAGGGCGGCTCGCTGGAATCCGACGGGCGCGGAACGCTGATGACCACGAGCAAGTGCTGGCTCGGCCCCGGCCGCAACGACTGGAAGACCACCGCCGCAGCCGAAGCCGCCCTGGCCGACTACCTCGACTTCGACCGCGTACTCTGGCTCCACTACGGCGAACTGGCCGGCGACGATACCGACGCGCACATCGATACCCTGGCGCGTTTCACCGGCCCGGAGCAGATCGCCTACGTCAGCTGCAACGACCCCCGGGACGAGCACTACGACGAACTGCTGGCCATGAAGACGGAACTGGAAGCCTTCCGCACGGCGGCCGGCAAGCCGTACGACCTGATCCCCCTGCCTTGGCCTCCGGCCGTTTACGGTGGTGACGACGCGCACCGGCTGCCGGCGAGCTACGCCAATTTTCTCCTTTCGGGGGAGACGCTCTTCCTGCCCGTTTACTTCCGGGAAGCACCGAAGAAACACCCAGGCAGCGTCACCGACCGGGCGGCGGCCAAGGTGCTGCGCGAACGGACCGGGTACGAAATAGTGACCGTAGATTGCCGGACATTCATCGAACAACACGGATCATTGCACTGCCTGACGATGCAGATCCCGTCCGTTTAGAACGGTCCGCTTCGCGCCCGCCCGTTAGCTCCACCGTTGCGGTTAGACGATGCACCAAAGTCAGGGTTGTGGCCCGGGCAATAGCGCTTTTCTCCTTAGATTCACCGGGCAAATGATTGCCGCCCTTGGCGGTACAAAATACCACAGATTGACCTCCAGACGAAACTTCCTACGCGCCCTGCCCGCCACCGCCACCACCGGAGCGTTGCTGGCGGCTTGCGCCCCCACCGATTCCGCACCCGCGGCCGCACCCACCGAGCCAGTCCGCCCCGTGGTGATCTCTACCTGGCGGCACGGCCAGGCGGCCAACACGGCGGCCTGGAAAATTCTTACCGCCGGTGGTTCGGCCCTCGACGCGGCCGAGCGGGGCGTGATGGTGACGGAGGCCGATCCGGAGGTGCATACCGTCGGTATCGGCGCGTATCCCGACCGCGACGGCATCGTGACGCTCGACGCCTGCATAATGGGACCGGACGGCGACTGCGGCAGCGTGGCCGCACTGCAGGACATTCTTCATCCCGTGAGCGTGGCCCGGATGGTGATGGAGCGCACGCCGCACGTGATGATCGTAGGCCGGGGCGCGAAGGATTTCGCCCTCGCTCAGGGCATGACCGCAACCGAACTGCTGACCGAATGGGGGCGGGAGCAACTGGCCGAATGGAAGACCGGAAACCCCGACTACCGACCAAAAATAAACTTAGAAAACCACGACACCATCGGGTTGCTGACGCTGGACCGGAACGGCGATCTGGCGGGCGCCTGCACCACCAGCGGAGCGTCGTTCAAATACCACGGCCGGGTGGGCGACTCGCCCCTAATCGGAGCGGGGCTTTACGTGGACAATGAGGTGGGCGGAGCCACGGCCACCGGCTGGGGCGAGGCGGTCATCCGGGCCTGCGGCTGCTTTCTGGTGGTCGAATTCATGCGGCAGGGCCACTCGCCGACGGAGGCGTGTAAACTAGCCGTGGAGCGGGTGATCAGTAAAAATCCGGACTGGAAAGAGATCCAGGTGGGCTTCATTGCGCTGAACAAAAACGGGGAGACGGGAGCCTATTGCATTCAGTCGGGCTTCGACTATGCGGTGCAGTACGCGGGGGTGGACAACGAGATGCGGGTGCCGGGGTTTAAGATTGAAGTTGAACAGGGATGATTGATAAAGACAATTTTATTCTCGATCAGTTTTCTTCCGCCTCTTCAGACGTAAAGCTCATTGTTGATTATTATGAAAAATATCGCTTGGCGTACAATGTTCTGGTTGGAATATCGGGTCTGATCCCGCTAATATTTAATCAATACTCTCCCCGCTATTTACTGATCGATCTTATCCTGATTTTTATTTTTGGTGCCTTGGCAAACGTCATGTATACCATGGGCTGGGCCAGCCACATACTTGCAAATCGCTATCTCGGCGAGACGAATTCATTTTACCGGTTTAGGCTGCCTATCTTAGTATCTGGTACACTTTTCAGCATGCTTTTTTCATTCTTGATCGCTGCCGTAACTACCTGATTCACCAACTCAACAATCATCCATGATATTTGAAGTTTGCCTCCAGTCCACCGACGACGCCATTGCCGCCCAGGCCGGTGGCGCCGGGCGCGTCGAGCTCTGCGCCGCCCTGGTCGAAGGCGGCATCACGCCCAGCCCCGGCACCATCCAGACCTGCCGCGAAGCGGTCGACGTCGACATCATGGTGATGATCCGTCCCCGGGGTGGCGACTTCGACTATACCCCGTGGGAACTCGACGGCATGGCCAAAGACATCGAACGGTGCAAGCGCATCGGCGTCACCGGCGTGGTGTTCGGGATGCTGCAACGCGACGGTTCGGTGGCGCGCACGCAGGTGCAAAGAATGGTGGAAGCAGCAGGGCCGAACCTCTCCGTCACCTTTCACCGGGCCTTCGACGTGTGTGCCGACCCCTTCGCCGCTCTGGAAACCCTGATCGAACTCGGTGTAGACCGGGTGCTCACTTCCGGGCAGGCCGCTACCGTCCCGGCGGGTAAAGACCTGATCAAACAACTGGTGGAGCGGGCCGCCGGCCGCATCGGTATCCTGCCCGGCTGCGGCATCGTACCGGAGAACGTCGCCGAATTGGTGGCCTACACCGGCGTTTCCGAATTTCACGCCACCGCCTTCGCCAAACTGGAGAGTAAGATGCGGCACCTGAACCCGGAGGTTTACATGGGCATCCCCGGGCTGCCCGAATACGAACGGCAGGTGACCACCGCGGCGGAGGTCCGGCGGTTCATGACGGCGGTTCACGCAAAACAATAACTCCTCCCCCACAGCGCGTAGAGCTTTGTAACGCACCGCCGACTTTTACCCGGCCACGTCTCCCCGCGTCGCCTTCCAACCTTTCCCCGCATCCCGCGTTTGCGCCAAAGAACCTACCTTAAGGACCGAAAACAACCAACATCGATCATGACCAACTCCCGTAGATCCTTCCTCCGCAACGGCGTAGTTGCCGCCGCCGGCCTTTCCCTCCTCGGTTGTGGCGACGTCGCGCCCGCCGCATCAACCACCACCTCCACCGTGAAAGGAGAAGCCGCCCTTCCCTACCTCAACAACCTCGGCATTCAGCTCTGGACGGTCCGCGACCAGATGGCCATCGACCCCGAGTTGACCCTGAAGACCATCAAGGAACTGGGCTACTACCAGGTCGAAGCCGGCGATACCCGCACCCTGGCCGACATCAAGCCCATCTGCGACGACCTCGACCTGAAGATCCACAGTAGTTTCATCAACTGGAACACCGTGACCGGCAACTGGAAATTCACCCCGGACGACACCCCCTTCGAGTTCGCCGAAGTAATCGATCAGGCCGGTGAACACGGCCTGAGTCACCTCGTTTTCGGTTACCTCCGCCCGGAAGAACGCACCAGTGCCGACGACTGGAAACGCCTGGCCGACCAGCTGAACCAAGCCGGACAAAGCTGTAAAGACAACGGCCTGCAACTCACTTACCACAACCACAATTTCGAGTGGGACCCCATCGAGGGAACCACCGGCTTCGACCTGCTGATCGACCGAATGGACGGCGACCTGACGCCCTTTGAACTCGATCTTTTCTGGGCCCAGATCGCCGGTCAGGACGCCAAAGAAACCATGACCAGGATCAAGGACCGCGTCGAATTGCTGCACCTCAAACAACTCCACCCGGGCACCCCCGTGGTCACCCGCATCGCCGACGTTCCCGCCAACGCCTACGAAGAATTGCCCGACGGCGACATGCCCATCAAGGACCTGATGCGCTACGGCAAGGAACTCGGCGTTGCCTACTGCATGGTGGAGCAGGACGGGAACTACGAGGTATCGAGCCTGAAGAGTGCGGGGAAGAGCATCGATTTTCTGCAGACATCCTGACCGTTGATCCAGACTACTTGCCGCAGGCGTCCGCAATATCTAAAAGCGATTGCCCCGGTTCCCCTCCCTGTTTCCTAAGCCCCGGTTCCCTACCTTTGCGCGCCCTAAGGGTAAGCCAATGAAAACCAAAACGCTCCGCCAGGATAAAGTCAACGTCGTCACCCTCGGGTGCTCGAAGAATCTCGTCGATTCGGAGAATATCATCACGCAGTTGATGGCCAACGACTACGAGGTCGATCACGACGGCAAGGAGGACGCCAACGTGGTGATCGTGAACACCTGCGGCTTTATCGATCTGGCCAAGGAGGAGAGCATCAACACCATCCTGCTCTACGCCGACAAGAAAAACAAAGGCGACATCGACAAACTGTACGTCACCGGTTGCCTGAGCCAACGCTACAAAGACAACCTGGAAGACGGTATTCCGGAAGTGGACGATTTCTTCGGCACCATGGAACTACCCGGCCTGCTCGCCCGCCTGGAAGCCGACTACAAACACGAACTGATCGGTGAGCGTTTCATCACCACTCCGGCTCACTACGCTTACCTGAAGATCAGTGAGGGCTGCAACCGCACCTGTTCCTTCTGCGCCATCCCGCTGATGCGCGGCGACCACGTCAGCCGCTCCATCGAAGACCTTGTCGCCTCGGCGCGGCACCTGGTGAAGAACGGCGTGAAGGAAATCATGCTGATTGCTCAGGAACTGACCTACTACGGCCTCGACCTGTATAAAAAACGCTCCCTGCCTGAACTCCTCAACGCCCTGTGCGAGGTGGAGGGCCTGGAGTGGATCCGGTTGCACTACGCTTACCCGAGCAAATTCCCCCGCGAGATCTTCGCCGTGATGGCCGCCCAGCCAAAGGTTTGCAATTACCTCGACATTCCTCTGCAGCACGCCTCCGACGAAGTACTGAAGCGGATGCGGCGCCAGGTCACCCGCGCCGATACAACCGACCTGATCAACTACGCCCGCCAGGTGGTGCCCGGCATCGCCATCCGGACCACCTTCCTCGTCGGGCACCCGGGCGAGACGGAGGAGGAGTTCCGGGAACTGCTCGATTTCGTAGCGGAGATGCGCTTCGAGCGCCTGGGCGTTTTCCAGTACAGCCACGAAGAAGATACCATCGCGCACGATTACCCCGACGACGTACCCGCCGAAGTGAAGGTTGACCGGGCCAACCGGGTGATGGCCGTCCAGCAGGAGATCAGCTTCGAGCTTAACGAAAAAAAGGTCGGAAGGCAACTGCGCGTCATCATCGACCGCAAGGACAACGACGTTTACGTCGGCCGCACCGAATTCGACAGTCCTGACGTAGACAACGAGGTGCACGTCTCCGCCAGGGACGTATACCTGCGCACCGGGGATATGGTGACCGTGACGGTGGACGCCGCCACGGAGTACGACCTCGAGGCCACGCTGGTCAAATAACCAAAGCCGGGACGTAAATCCGCGCCGGCGGACCTTCATCGTCGGGTACGGTTTGCCCGGAATGACAAAAAAGCGGGATAGCTAAAGAATTAGTCGTCAAATTTGAGCGGCTTGCGTACCTTTGCCGCGCTTCAAAAAGGAAGCACCGCAACTTTTCTTTCCCACCAACGGGTTGGGTAGGAAGTACGGACCGGCCGACGTGGCGGAATTGGTAGACGCGCTGGATTCAAAATCCAGTTTCTTCGGAAGTGTGGGTTCGATTCCCACCGTCGGTACACGGGCGTAGCCTGGTTATTTTGTTTGGAGGTAAGTTGAAGTCGCTTCGCTTCCTTATCGCCCCTAAACAAAAACCCGGGCTACCGTCACATTTTGGCGCGCACCACGCGCCGTAGGAAAAAAATTTCCATCTCGCTTGGAAAATTACTACGCCGCGTTACCTTTGCGGCCCACGAAAACGCAACGGCGTTTTTGATAAAATACTGAACTGATTTTTAGCGTCGGAAAATTACGCCCGATCCTCCCCCCTGATGGATCGGACCGAAGGATGAAAAAACTTCAAATTCCCGATCAAGCCGCTAAATATCTCAGCACTACTTTTGCCGAAGTGATGAAACTGGTAGACATGCACGTTTCAGGGACGTGTGCTTTCGGGCGTGCGGGTTCGACTCCCGCCTTCGGCACTAACTTCCTAAAAGTTAAGATCAGGCCCGGTTCTCTGTTTGAGTATCGGGTCTGTTTTTGGGAAGACATTTTATTTGAGAATCGCTCCCGGAGGAATGGCAGAGCGGTTTAATGCACCGGTCTTGAAAACCGACGTAGTGAAAGCTACCGGGGGTTCGAATCCCTCTTCCTCCGCCAAGCCCGGTTCCGGGTAGATTAGCCTGGTCGCTTTGCGACCGGGCTTTTTTTATGAGGCGGAGCGACTTCCGGTCTATTCATCCACCTCAGCCTCGCGCAAAGGGCACGGCACATCCGCCCCGATCTGCCGTCATCCGACCGTACCACCACCAGAACTGAACAAGCCCCACCCGTAAAATCGTTTACCACCTGAACCAGCAAACAGTCTTTTTTATGCGCTTCCTCATCCGCCTCTCGGCCCTCTCGGCCCTTTGCCTCCTCCTCTTCACCTGTGGCCCCTCCCCTTCCGCCGCAGCGACCGCCGACCCCGTCGTGGAAGAACCGGCACCCCTCGACGTTACCGAAGACCGGGTGATGCCCAAGGACCAAACCGAAGGCACCGCCCGGGCCAACCCTGAAGTTATTGATCCCGCTAAACTACCCGAACCGGCACTGGTGGAAAAATTGCCGGCAACCGAACCCCGGCAAGCTCCTGAATCGGGACCCAAAGCCACCCCGGCCGTTACGGGAAAGACAACTTCCGTGGCTACCGGCACTCCCGTCACAACCGCGCCCCCGAAGACTTCTCCCCCGGCACCTGCGTCCGCGCCCGAAAAACCCGCCGTGGTTCAGGACGCCGACGTTGAGGAGGTCCCCGTCGAAGTTGCGGTACAATCGGAAACGGACGACCGCCCCGACCACGCCGACTTTAACCGCTTGCTGAAGACGCACGTCAACAGCACCGGAAAGGTCAACTATGCCGGTTTGAAGAAGGACGAGGCCAAACTGGATGCCTACCTCGCCACGCTCGCCCGGGATGCTCCGGACCGCAGATGGGAACGCAAGGAAGCACTGACTTACTGGCTCAACGCCTACAACGCCTTCACGATTAAAATGATCCTGAAAAATTATCCCCTGAAGAGCATCACCGACCTGCACGGCGGAAAACCCTGGGACGTGAAGTGGATCGAACTGGACGGCAAAACCTACAGCCTGAACAACATCGAGCACGACATCATTCGCCCGACGTACAAGGATCCCCGCATTCATTTCGCGGTCGTTTGCGCCGCCACCTCCTGCCCCCCGCTGGCCAACTACGCTTTCTCGGAAGACATGGTCGGCACCCAACTCGACCGCCTGACCCGCAACTTCATCAACAATAAAAAATTCAACCAGACGGAGGGCAACGTCAGGGTGTCAAAAATTTTCGACTGGTACGCCGAAGACTTCGGCGACGTGGCCGCCTACCTCAACAAATACTTGAAAACGGACCTTTCCGAAGGCGTAAGCATCGGATTTATGGACTACGACTGGGCGTTGAACAAACAGTAGTTCAGCGGGTCTTCTCCGCCGAGCGGTGCCCGGCGCAAAACCTCGGCCCGAATCGGTGAACCTACAATTGGGAACTTGTATTACCTTGCGGCCGAATACCCCGAACATGGCTAAACTAAAGAAGAGACCCCTACACCACTATGCCCCGGAACCAGGGGTGATTGCGGAAAAAGAAGCGCTCGGTACCAACCGGTACGAAGACGTCTATTACGAGCATACCACCGGAAAAATAACGGGCGTATACAAAGTCGGCAACCACCATTTTGAACTGCAAAGCGAAGGCCGGGCAAAACTGTGCCTGACGGTACTGAACGATGATGTGATCCGTATCCGGTTCAGCGTCGGTGAGCCGGGGCGCGACTTCAGCTACGCCGTACTGGATCAGGCGGGAACGCAGGATGCAAAAACGAGCTGGAAGGAGCAAAAAACTGCCTTCCTCGTTACTACCGCCACCCTGAAGATCGAGATCGCTAAAGCCGATGGTTCCCTGACCATTGCGGAGCGAAGTTCCGGCAAGACCGTACACCAGTTCGCCAAACCATTTTACGGACGTTCCACCCTGAACAGGGGCCTGGAGCAGGTTCGTATTCAGCTGAAGACCGATAAAAAGGAAGGTATTTACGGCCTCGGCGACAAAGCCTGGGACCACAACCTGCAGGGGTCGGAATGGGCCAACTGGACCGAGGACGCCTTCGCCTACGGGGAAAATCGAAAAACGCTCTACCGCAGCGTCCCCTTTTACTACGGTCTTACGCACGGAACCGCCTACGGTATCTTCCTCGACAATACTTACCGCAGCCATTTCGACTTCAACAGCACGAAAGATAACCTGACGACCATTTGGGCCGACGGCGGAGAATTCGATTACTACTTCATCGGCGGTCCGTTGCTTAACGACGTTGCCGCCCGCTATCACCAACTGACGGGAACGCCCGAAATGCCACCGCTGTGGGCGATGGGTTTTCATCAGTGCCGCTGGAGCTACTACCCCGAGAGCCGCGTCCGCGAACTGGCCAAAGCGTTCCGCGAAAAAAAGATCCCCTGCGACGCCATCTACCTCGACATCGACTACATGGACGGCTACCGCTGCTTCACCTGGAACAAAGAACACTTCCCCGATCCGAAGCAGATGATCTCCGATTTAAAAGAAGACGGTTTTCACACCGTCGTGATGATCGATCCGGGAATCCGCGTCGATAAAGAATACCACGTTTACGCCGACGGATTGGAAAGAGGAGCGTTCTGCCGCCGAAATTCCGGCCAGCTGATGGTCGGTCCGGTCTGGCCCCCGGAATGTGTGTGGCCAGACTATACCGACCCCGGGGTGCGGGACTGGTGGGGCACGCTCTACGAGGAGTTGTACAACGACCAAGGGGTCAGCGGGTTCTGGAACGACATGAACGAGCCGGCGGTCTTCAAGATCAACCACCTGACCTTTCCCGACGACGTAGGCCACAATTTCGACGGGGAGCCCACCCACCACAAAAAAGCCCACAACATCTACGGCATGCAGATGACCCGGGCCAGCTACGATGGCCTTAAAGCCCTGCAACCGGCCAAACGCCCTTTCCTGCTCGGGCGAGCCAGCTTTAGCGGTGGACAGCGTTACGCGTCGCTCTGGACGGGGGATAACGTCGCCAGCTGGGAGCACCTTCGCATTGCCAACCGTCAGTGTCTGCGCATGGCCATCAGTGGGTTCAGCATGGTAGGTACCGACATTGGTGGTTTTGTGGATGACCCCAGCCCGGAAATGCTGTCGCGCTGGCTGCAACTGGCCGTTTTTCACCCCTTTATGCGCATCCACAGTATGGGCAACAACTCCGACGGTGCCGCCGAGGTGGAGGCCGAGGAAGTGAAACAAGCCGAAAAACTCAACCGCCAGGACCAGGAGCCCTGGGTGCACGGCAAACTTCACACCAAGCGCAACCGCAAGGCCATCGAGATGCGCTACCAGCTCCTGCCCTACCTGTACAGCAGCTTCCGCCAGCACATCGTGACCGGAGTCCCGGTACTGCGAAACCTGTTCTTTTACGACCAAACCGACGCCAACTGCCTCAAGTACGCCGACCAGTTCCTGTACGGCGAAGACCTGATGGTGGCCCCCGTACTCGATAAGGGCATCAAGTCGATGACCGTATACTTGCCCGGGGGTGACTGGTATGATTTCTGGACGGGAGAGCTCCTGCAGGGCAAACAAAAGATCAACGCAAAGGTGAAGCCGGAGCGCTTGCCGATTTACGTTCGCGCCGGAGCCGTAATTCCCACCGTCGACGTGGTGCAGTGCACCGCAGATATGAATAAGCTAAAACACATCGAACTCAGCGTCTTCGCCGCCGATTCCGGTAAGAGCACCTTTTACTGGGATGCCGGCGAAGGCTACGGGTACGCCGCCGGGCAGTACACCGAGCGTACTTTCACGGTCAGCCGGAAAGGGAAGAAGACGATCGTACGCCAGTCCGCCACCGGAAATTATAACGCCAGTTTTCGCGACGCGCAGGTGCGGATCGTAGGTCTTACGCAGCCTCCGACAGACTTCACCGTTGACGGAGTACAAAGAACTACCGGGATCTTTTACGCCAAGCGTGCGGTGGTGATTACCGTACCCTTCGATTTTGAGGAAATCACCATTGGCTGAATTGACCTTATTTCAGAACTGACAGCTCCGGCCGCCAACCCGGCGCGGCGGCAATCGTCAGTATTTCTGATGCTGCATCCACTAAACTCCCAGCATATGTTCACTGGTATAATTGAGGCTTCGGGCACCATCACCCGGATCGAACGCGAAGCGGACAACGTTCATTTTACGGTTGCTTCCCCCATAAGCACGGAGCTGAAGATCGATCAGAGCCTGGCGCACGACGGCGTTTGCCTGACGGTGGTAGCTATTGACGAAGGCACGCATACCGTTACCGCCATCCGGGAAACCCTGGAGCGCACCCGGCTGGGGGAGTGGAATACGGGCGATACCGTTAATCTGGAGCGGGCCATGATAGCCGGCGCCAGACTGGACGGACACATTGTTCAGGGCCACGTGGATGCCGTCGGCGAATGCCTCGAAGTGGAAGAGGCCGGTGGCAGCTGGTATTTTACCTTCCGGTACGCCCTCAACCCGGAGAACCTGCTGGTGGATAAAGGCAGTGTCTGCATCAACGGCGTTTCCCTTACCGTGGTAGAGCCGGAAAACAACACCTTCAGGGTGGCCATCATTCCATACACCTACGAACACACCAACTTCAACTCTTTTACCCCCGGCGTAAAGGTGAACCTGGAATTCGACATCATCGGCAAATACATCGCCCGGCAGATGGCCGCGTACCGGAGCTAATAATGTTAGGTTAAGGTTCATCCGATTCGTCGTTATTTATCTTTTTTGGTAAGACCTTGAGGCTACGCAACGTATTACGGTACTTTACGTGACTACTTTCCATTCCTAATTCCCTCCTAATCAAAATACGATGAAACTAATTTTACCCATTCTATTTCTGCTCTGCTCTTACCCTTCGTTTGCCCAATCGAACCGGTTCCCGCCCCGGGACGAAGCGAAGTCGATCGGTGAGGTTCGGCAGGCTATTCCCTCCGAGACCTCTTCCTTCGGCACCTACGATAAATCGGTCGTGGCGGATACCATTTTTCCCACCATTCTCGCTTCCCAGTGTGCGATTGATTCGATTACTTTGTTCACGCCCGGTGGCGACGGTATGGGGTTTGTGGTTGGTACCAACTCGTTCTTCGACCTGGCTAAGATCCAGCGCATCACGCTCCCGGAGGCTACGAACTTTTCCATCAACCAGGCTTTAGTCGCCTTCGCCGTAGCGGACGAAACCATTGCAAATCGTAAGGTAGTAGTTGACATCTTCGCCGGTCTGGACACAGCGGGCAACCCGACCGGCTTTGCCGGTTCCAGCGATACCCTGCTGGTCAGTGACCTGATTGTTCCAGATCAGGGCCTCGTTTTCACCTCTTTCCCCTTCACTACTCCCGCAGAGCTCACCGATGCCGGCAGTTTCCTGCTGAGCGTAAATATGCTCGATCTTTATTTTAACGACCTGGATTCCCTCGACTACGCCGGCAACGTGGCGATCTTCAGCACCGTAGACGGGTGCGGAGACGGCATGAATACCCTGGAAACCTTTGCGGTTCAGGGAGGCCTCTCCACCGCGTCGCTGTTCACCAACTGGGGCGGTCTGAATACTGAAATGTACGTAGGAGCCATCATCGAACGCGACCCCTTCACCTCCACCCGTACACCGCTGGCGGATTACGCTGCGGTCGTAGCCCCCAACCCGGCCTACAACGCCTTTACCCTTACCTTCCGTGCCGCGGGCAACGATCTGCTTAACGCCTCATTGCTTACCACCGACGGCCGCGTTGTCCGCAGTCAATCCGTCAGCGCCGTTACCGGTCGGGTAAACTGGGCGGTAGCGGACCTTCCGGCCGGTCTGTACCTGTACCAGATTTCCGGTGCGGCGGGCGTACAGACCGGTAAAGTCGTGATACGATAACGGCAGAAAAATAAGTATGGCGGGATTTCCGCAGCTATAACCGAAAGGCATACAACGCCGCGCGTCGAATCCAGGTGTGATTCGGCGCGCGGCGTTTTGTTTTGCCCGTGCTGACGAATCATTCTTTCTTCCGCCACCTCACCGATTGCTCGTTGAGGATAACGCAAGCCTGACGGTCGTTCATGATCTTTTCGGCGATGGCGATGGCTACGAACAACTGTGATTCCGTCAGCTGATGAATAGCGGGACGCCCTTTGGCGAGCACCCGCTGCCATTTATCCTGGAAAAGATTGTCGTATACCACCCGCAGCATGCAATGATTAAATACAATGGGGTATTTCCCGGCGCGGGCGGCAGCGGGGAATTCGTCGTTGGCCAGCTGGCGTAAGCGATCTTTCAGGATTTCAGACACGTCTGTGGGGTTGGTGTACCCGGCTTAACGTGACGGGGTAGCGGGGTGTTTTGGCCCGGCCCCGGTGCGTAGCTTTTTGCTAGTGGAGAGATCACTTAGCCCAGATCCAGAAGTCCGTCGGGCAGCAGCATCGTGAGTACTTCTTTTTCCTTGTCAACCTCCCGCACCAGTTCCTCGTGCAGGGGAATGAGGACGTCTTTTCCGTCGTGGCTAAGTTCGGCCAAGTAGTGTTCGGGCATATCCATGATGCCGGTGATGGGGCCGAGAACGGGGTACCCCTCCGCACTTATCGTATACCCGATGACGGTATCCCAGGGGGTATCGGGTTGCACCTCCTTCACGGCGGTGATCTGGTCGGCGAGCAACCATACCGCCTTCCCGCTCAGGGGAGCGACGTGCTCGCGCGCATCGAGCGTTTCGAATTTAGCGATGATGGCTCCGCCGGCGCGCACCCGTTCCAGGAAGTACGGTACGGGGGGATCTCCGATCAGCAGGGATTCGGCGGCCATCAGGTCGTCTTCGTAAAAATCCTGGATGCGGAGCTTCAGTTCGCCTTTAAGGCCGTGGGGTTTACCGGTCCAGCCGATCTCTATTAAGTTCATTCCGTTATCAGTTATCGGTCTGTAAAATCGACAGGTAAGCCAGCGCCTGAGGAGGCCCGGCGATTGAGTTGATCGGCTAATCTATTAAAACTTCGTGCAGGATAAATCCCTTCTCCGCCTTTTCGTTCCAGGGCAGGTCCGAACACTGGCCGGTATCGGCACCGCAGCAAACGCGGCACTGCGTATCGCGGGCGTCGACGAAGCGTTCCACGCGTCCCAGGCCCGGCGCGTAGCGTTCGTAGGCCCGCCGGAAACGGATGAGGAGATCGTCGTCGGCCTGCCGGACGGTGAGGGTTTGGGGTAAAGATATTCCGGTTGGCAGCGTAAGGGGTTCGTTGTGTGCTTCGTAACGGTAGTTCCAGTCGATATACGGTTCGATGAACTCTCCGCCGACGGTGATGGTACTGCGGTTGTCGTCGAAGGCCGCGTGGCCGTCCCACTGCTTACCGTTCCGGATGGGAAAGACCAGTTTGGTGAAGCTCCGGTTGTCGTCGGTACGAATTGCCCGGGCGGCGGTGCGGCGCAGGGTATACGTCTGGCGGAAACGCCACGGACCACCACCGGGCCGGCGTTCCCAGCGTTCGCCGCGGAAAGACTCCTGCCCGTCGGGGTCGGTAAAACTTTCGACGAGGGTTTCCCGGGCTTCCAGCCGGACGGTATCGTAAACAATCCCACGGGTGGTATTGAACAGCACGATGCTGTCGACACGGTAAAAAGTCGGTTGGTTGAGCAACAGGGGAAAAAAGGAAAAATCCTCTGCGGGGTCGCGCGGCGGAGCAGTTTTCTCCTTGCAGGCACCGGCGAGCAGGAAAAGGACGAGGCTGAAAAGTAGTGGTTTGCTCATGGGACAAAGTTAGCGTTCAGCATTCAGAGTTCTGCGAGCATCAGGCACCGGCCGGAGCGCCGTGCTTTTAACGGATTGTAATTTCTGATCTCTGAACTTTAATCCTACCCTTTGAACGCTGGAAACGATATTATAGTGGCGCGGTTGCCGGTGCAAAGCGGAACTTTTGAGCAAAGAGACATTGTTATGTGACACGGGGCACTCGTTCGTCCCGGCTATTTATAAGTAAATTTTGCACCGGCGTTCGCGCCCTGAAAATCCTGGATCCATGGTCAAAACCCGTCTTTCCGTAACCAATCGTCCGGTGAATACGTTACCTTGGCAAGCAAGCGATATGGAAAAAGTACGCATCGATAAGTGGCTGTGGGCCGTCCGGATCTTCAAATCCCGTACCCTTTCGGGGGATACCGTACGCCAGGGCAAGGTGCGGCTGAACGGTGGGACGACCAAACCCAGTACCGCCGTTGTGGTCGGTGACCGAATCACGGTACAGAAGAACGGTTTCAGTTTGGAATACGAGGTACTGCGGCTGATCGAAAAGCGTGTCGGTGCGCCCGTTGCCGTCACCTGTTACGTAGACCATACCCCGGAGGAGGAACTCAATAAGTACAAAGACTGGTTCGTTGGCAAGGCCGGAACGGAGTTTCGCGAAAAGGGTGCCGGCCGGCCCACCAAACGCGAACGGCGCACCATCACCCGCTTCAAGGACGAAATCTTTGATGACGAGGATTGATTGCGATAGCTGTCCTTTGCCGGTTGCGTACCTTACGCCACCAACCGATCACGACAAACCGACAATCGTACGTACCCATGCCCCAAAAGGAACCCGTTGGCATCATCGGCGCCGGCTCTTTCGGAACCGCCATGGCCAATTTACTGGCTCTTAACACCGACGTCCTGGTGTACAGCCGCAACGCCGAACTGGTGGAAAAACTCCGTGATGACCGCTCCCGCTTTGGGGTCAGGCTTCACGACCGCGTGACGGTGCTCAATGATTTTGCCGAGATCGCCGGGCGCTGTCAGCTCATCCTACCCATCGTTCCCTCCAACGCTTTCCGCTCGATGATGCGCACGGTCACCCCGTACCTGGAGCCCAGCCACGTGTTGATACACGGTACGAAGGGCTTCGACATCACCGGGGTCGAACTCGAAGACATCACCACCAGTGGCCTCCGGCGTAAGCAGGTACACACCATGACGGAGGTGATCCTGCAGGAAAGCGTGGTGGTGCGGGTGGGTGCCCTGGCCGGACCTAACCTGGCGCGGGAATTGCTCGACGGTCAACCTTCGGCCTCCGTCATCGCCAGTAAATTCGACGAGGTCATCAAGCGGGCCGATGCGGTGTTGGGCTCTAACCAACTCCACGTTTTCCATACCCACGATCTGCTGGGTGCGGAACTGGCCGGCGTGCTCAAGAACGTGATCGCCCTGGGCTCGGGGATTTTGAAGGGCTACGGGTTGGGCAAGAACGTACAGGCCATGATGATCACCCGCGGGCTGCACGAAATGATCCACTTCGGCAAAGCGCTGGGCAGCGACAACCGGGCTTTTTTCGGCACCGCCGGCATCGGTGACCTGATCGCCACGGCCACCAGTAAGCAGAGCCGCAACTACACGTTCGGCTACCGGCTGGGCAAGGGCGAGAGCCTGGAGGAAGTCCGCGCCACCAGCCAGGAACTCGCCGAGGGCGTTCGCACCCTGATGATCACCCGCCACCTGGCCAAAAACCTGCGCCTGCGCACCCCGATCACGGAAATGTTATACCGCATCGTTTTCGAGGGTTTTCCCGTTGAAGAAGCGATGAACTACCTGATCACGTATCCGTACGAGGTGGACGTCGATTTTATGTAACCTCGCCCCGGGTAAACTTTGCCGGACCGGACATACCTTTAGCCCCGCAAAAAAATATTCATGGATTTTAAGCGTTTTCTACCCCATTTTGCCGCCGTAGCGATATTTTTTGTCGCCGTACTGGTCATATTCGCGCCCCAGTTCAAGGGCAAAAGCCTGCCGAAAGGCGACATTACGGCCTTCATCGCCTCTTCGCACGAAACCACCACTTACCGCCAGCAAACGGGGGAACCCGTGCTCTGGACCGGGACGAACTTCGGCGGAATGCCTACTTTTCAGCTCAGCAAACCCGACGATGGCAATAAGTTGCGCAACGCCGCCAACCTGTTCTACGGCTTTATGGCGCGGCCGGCGGGCTACTTCTTCGCCGGGATGCTTTGTTGTTACCTGTTCCTGATTCTCATCGGGATCGATCCCTGGCTCAGCATAGCGGGTGCACTGGGGGCGGGGCTGGCGACGAACGGCTTCGTACTCTTCGAGGCCGGGCACATGTCCAAGGTGATGACTGTTTTTTACCTGCCCCTGGTTGCCGTCGGTATCCTGCTTGCATTCCAGAAAAAATATATCTGGGGCGGGCTCGCCTTTGCCTTCGGCATGGGCGTGGCAATTGCGGCTAACCACCCCCAAATGCTCTATTACTTCGGGATCACCCTGCCGTTCTTCGGTGTGGCGCGGTTTATAAAGGACCTTAAGGCCGGAGAACTGGCCCACTTCGGCAAGGCGACGGCCGTGCTGGTGCTCGGCTTGTTGCTGGCACTCGGCTCGGGCGCCGGTCTGCTGCTGACCACCACGGAGTATACCGCCGAAACCATGCGCGGCGGGCAAAAGCTGGAAACCCCCGTTGCGGCGGCCAACGCCAGCGCCGCCGACGTGCCCGCCAAAGGACTGGAATGGGACTACGCCATGCAGTGGAGCAACGGACTTAAAGACATCCTCGCCACTTACGCTCCCCTCGCCGCCGGTGGTGGCAACGGGCAGGAGATCAGCAACAAAACCCCCATCGGAAAAGCCCTGGCCAGGGTAGGCAGTGCCCAGCCGGCCACCTTTCGCTTCCCAATGTACCATGGTACCCTGCCCTTCACGGAGGGGCCGGCGTACCTGGGAGCGGTAGTATGGGCGCTTTTCATCTTCGGGCTGTTTGCCGCGCGCTCCCCGATCGCCTGGTGGCTGGGCGGTGGTACCTTCTTCATCTTCCTGATCAGCATGGGCAAAAACGTGGAGGGCCTCAATCATTTCCTGTACGACAATCTGCCGCTGCTCAATAAATTCCGTTCGCCGAGCTCGGCGCTGAGTATTTCCACCTTCATGATGGTGGTACTGGGCGTGATCGGCGTCCACGACTGGCTGAAGACGCTGGAGGTGGACGAAGCCAAAGCCCGCAGGACCCTGCTGGTGGCGGGCGGAACGGCGGCGGTGCTGGGTTTGCTCGTTACGGTAATCGTTCCCTCCCTCATCGATTTTAACAGCGCGGCCGACGCCCGGATCTTCCCGGCCGACAACCCCGCCACGCCCGGCCTGGTGGAAGCCCTGGTGGATACCCGCCGGGAACTTTATGCCGGTGACGCCTGGCGAAGCTTCCTCTTCGTGGGTCTTACTTTCGGAGCTCTTTTCCTACTCTTCCGCAAGATCATTACCCCCCTGATCGGCGGTTTGCTGCTGGCCGCCCTGGTCGCCGTGGATTTCAACGGAATCAATAAAACCAGGATGCAGGCCAAGGAGTGGCAACGGACTCCCTCCAGTTCCGCGCCGGCCTTTCCCAAAACCGCCGCCGACGCCACCATTTTGCAGGACCCCGACCCGCATTACCGGGTGTATAACGCTACGGTAAACCCGTTTCAGGACGCTACGACCAGTTACTACCACAAGAGCATCGGCGGTTACTCGCCGGTCAAGATGCGGCGCATCCAGGACGTCATCGACGGCTACCTGAGCAATAACAATCAGAACGTGCTGAATATGCTCAACGCCAAGTGGTTCATCCTGCCGGGGGGCAAGGATCAGCCGGCCCGCGCCCAGCAAAACCCCGACGCTTTCGGAAACGCCTGGCTGGTAAGCAAACTGCAGCAGGTACCGACCAACGACGCGGAGTTCGCCGCCCTGGGAACCACCCCGGACCTGAAATCCACGGCCATCGTACACCAGGAGTTCAGCGCTGCCGTAGCCGGCCTGCAACCCGACGGCAGCGGCACGGTAAAACTGACGAAGTACACGCCGGACGAACTGACCTACAGTTTTAACTCCTCCGCAGAGCAGCTGGTCGTGTTTTCGGAGATGTGGTACGGACCGAATCTTGGCTGGGAGGCAACCATCGACGGCCAACCCGCCGAGCTGATCCGCGCCAATTACCTGCTGCGGGCGCTGCGCGTACCCGCCGGCCAGCACACGATCGTGATGCGTTTTGCGCCGGGCAGCTACTTTTCCGGCAAAACGATCTCGCTGATCTGTAGCCTGCTGATCATCCTGGGGCTGATCGGGTTCGGGATTTACCGGTTTCTGCAGGCGCGGAAGCCCGCAGCGACTTCGTTGGCCGGTTAAAACCCTGCTTCCCGAAGTGCTCGTTTTCCTGCACCCGCGGCCGCGCCACTTTAGTTTTCATAGGTGGCGCGAACGCAGGTGCAAGGAACGGTTGGAGGCGCAATCGGTTTGCGACAAAATTTGCGGGCAGGCGGTCGGCCAATATCCCGGGGAGACGTCTATTTTGTTCGTTTCTCGCGGAGTACTACCTGCCGTTTCTCGGCCTTACGTACGTCGACGAAGAACTGTCGGTACTCGTTATAGGCCGTTGCCGGCAGGTCGACGGGCAGCAGTTTTAGCGTCCTGATCCAGGTAATTTGCCCGGGAGCTGACGTAAGCTCCGCCCGGTATTCGCCCGCGGCGTGCTTGATCTCGGTGAGCGCTGCCCCCATACTTTCTACCTCGAGGTTGTCGGGAAAGTTGAGGTAGATCGTATCTACGCGAAAACTGACGTCGTTGTCGAAGATGGGAAACTTACGCGCTTCCAGCTTTTCGGGTACGTAATCGTAAGCAGAAAATTTATTGACGGGCACAAAGGAGCGCTTGCCGAGCTTGCGGGCGTAGCCGGGCAGAGAAGTTTTGTAGGTCAGGGTGGCAACGGGCTCATCTGGCTCACAGACCAGCGTAAACTCACCGCCCACGTCCGGGATAAAATCATTCCGGTTCAGCGCTTCCTGCTGCTTGGTGAGGTCGCGCTCGCCGTGGATGAATCCGCGGAGACCGTCCTGAAAGGACCCGTACATTCGGCTGGCGAGGGAAAAAGTGGTGGCCCCTTCGGCACTGATGTCGAGTTTCAGGGTGCGGATTCGGCCGTTGTCGGCCGGCTCGATCCTGGGGGTCCGGGCCAGCTTTCCGCCGGCGGGGGTGATGAGCAGTACGTTACGGTCATCGGTACCCTCGCCCATGTAGCCCGTGGGAGCAGTGCTGCTGGTGCACTCGAGGTACATATCTTCGGTGGGCACGTAAAGGATCATGTGGTTGAACGCCGAGGTGGGGAAGTCTTCCTCGACCGGAAAGAAGGGCGTATCGCTGGAGTTGACCAATACGGGGTAGCTGGTCACCCCGACCTCGCGGAGCATGGCGCCCATATAGTTGCTGAGCGCCTTGCAGTCTCCGTAGCGGTTGTTGTAGACGTACTCGGCGGAGAAGGGTTGCCAGCCGCCGATGCCCAGCTGTACGCCGACGTAGCGGGTCCGGTCTTGGAGTAAATCATACAGGGCGTCGATCTTTTCCCGGTCCGTTGTCAGGCCCGCCGTGGTTTGCCGTACCAGGGCCGCCAGGGGCGCGGGGAGTTCATCGCGGCCGGCCATCAGTTTATTTATGAAGACGCCGAAGTCTTTCCAGCTGGCGTAGCTGCCTTCGTAGCCGTCGATGACGAATTTTCGCAGCCCGGTTTTCAGGTAGGGCATGGTTTTACTCATGGAGGGCGACTGCCCCTCCGGCAATACCGCGGGTTGGTCCTTAACCGTCCAGCGGTACATCTTGTTGGTATTTTCCGTTCCGGTTTCCGGTTCGGGGAGTTTGCTGGCATGGTACAAAAACTCGTTGTCGGCCGGCACATAAGCGGTGAAGGAAGCGAACTGTACCGACTGGTGATAACCGAGGGGCATCCAGCTCGGGAACCCGGCCACCATGCTGAAGTCTTTTACCTTCCGCTGATACTCAAACTCTACGGTGAAGGGGTAGGACTGATGATCGAGCACGGTCGTCATCACCCGGTTATCTTCATAAAATTGCCCGTTGGATATGTACAGGATATCTTCGATCTCGGACTTTTTGGCGGAGCGTATTTTTTTTCCCAGGGCATCGTACAGGGTTGCCTTGACGTTGGAGACTTTGGTGTCGTCGTCGTATAATATCACCAGTTGATTTTCGTGGTTGTGGTCGTCGTTCAGGATGGTTATGATCTTGCGCTCGGTGAGGGTAGCCTCATTTAGGGAGTGGACGCGGTAGGTTACCTCCCGGTGGCGAACGACCGATCCTGCGTTCTCCCGGAGCGCCTCCGGTATGGTTAGGACGGAATAATCGACGTCCTGCGCGACCAGCAAAAAAGGAAGTGCCAGGCAGTAAAAAGTAAGTAAGCTTCTCATTAATTGGCGCGTTTTAGTACCAGGGTCGTCTCCTGCAGTTCGATGATCCGGCGAAAAATTTCCCGTAAGGCGTAGTATTCGTTCGACTTGAAGACGGTTTTGGTGACCGATACGGAGAAATTGAGGGTAAGCTGCTCCGCTACCTTGTAATTGATGGCAAAAGTGCAGATCACCGTACGGTCTTCCGAAACCATGCGAATGGATTCCGGAATTTCTTCCACTACGTAGCCTTCGGGGATAGTGATGTTGCAGATGTAGCGCTGGTGCCAGGGATAGGTAAAGTCGACCGGGTAAAGGCGCTCCTCCACATCGGCCAGGCCTTTGTCAAGTACCGGGAACAGAATCGGTTGCAGGTAGAGGTAATCATCGACCGGCTGTCCCATGGGCACCTTTGCGTTGAGGGTAAAACTCAGCGGACCGCTCTTTGCCTCCTCCTCCTTAACTTCGTGGCCGATCAGATCGGCTTCGGGGAACAGTTCGAGAATATCTTCCATCAGGGGGAAATCCCCGTCTTCTTCCATGTCTTTGATCTGCCGGCGACCGTTGAGGGCGTAATAGCCCTTAAAACGCGACTGAAGGCTGACTTCGGCCGCTCCGTCATCGTTCAGTACCACGTTAGCCATCACGGTTTGGTAGGACTTCGGCACCTCTATGTCCATCCAGTGCGGGTTATCGGTATCGGCAACGAAGGCGCGGTGGTTGAGCGCGCGCGTGCGGGGCAGGCCCATGGGTCGGTTGATGCTTCCGGGATCGAGAATGACTTCTTCTCCGTCGAGGGTAGCCAGCACCATCAGGTGGTCGAACTGAGAGATCAGAGGATAAAACTCCATGGGCCCGCCACGGTTCCGGAGTGGTACCAACAGCGGACGCGCCTTGATCTCGGCGTGGTTGAGTACGTTGAGGAGCATCAGACTCATTTCACCACTGGAGCCGGTAGCGTTATCGTACACTTTATCGGAAGGGCTGTCGGAGGTGATCCGGTAGTTGCCGTCCCAGGTGATGGTACTGGCTATGAAGTCATAGATGACCTGGGCTTTTTCCCGTTCGGTGGTTTTCCCCGCCAGTAGGGGTTCAATTTTCTTGAACACCTTGTTGCCGTTACTCTTGACACGCCACGCGCGGCCGAAGTCGATACGATCATCGAGATCTTTGGTCGTTTTTTCCCAATTGGTATAAAACCGCTGGACTTCACCAGTAGGCGGAGTAAAAGACTTCAGCTGGAGACGTACCTGTGGAATGTAGTCGCTGAAGTTGTTGACGTATGGCTGCTGAATATATGCGGGGAGATCTTTCATTACCCAGCGGACCTTAGCGTGAGTGATCATTTTGCCTGCGTAGATGGCGTTCGTGCTAGTGACCTCGTTAATGGCATATTTATTCAATCCGTTGGAGAGGCTGATATAATTGAAGTAATAGGGTATCAACGAACGGTACTCCGCGTGCCTGACGGGGATATTCTCCTGAAAAAAATACCGGGTGGGCACCACCACGTTAGCGTCGTTTTTCGTGTACATATACTCGATGATGCACCCCGGGCGTACGCCCGGAAAGGTGAACTTTAAGGTTTCGGTATCATCATCGTATTTCTCCCGGATGAAGTCCTTACGACTCAGTTTACGAATTTCTCCGTCGGGGAAATGAATTGCCGCATGCATTTTAACAATTGATTGATTCTTGCGATTATAGAGTATTTCGATATCCGCGCGATCGAAGCTCGACTCCGTAAGGAGCTTGACCCGGCGGTGGTGTAGCTCCTGAAATTCAGGGCCCTCGCCGGTTGCCATGAGCTGTACCTCCAGCTTATCGTAGAGTACGTAGGCTTCGGCGGTGGAGTCACCGGGCGCCTCCATGAGCTGAAGTTCGGAGGCATCGATCTGGCCGAACTTTACTTTATCGTAGTCTTGCTGGGCAGAAAGAGAATTACCGAATAGGCAAAGAAAAATGCAGGAGAATAAATATCTGATGGTCAAAATAGGGATGGATTTACGTTTATAACGTTTTGATCAAATTATAACGCTAACACATTGATATTCAAGTTGAAATAATCAACAGGGATCTTTTCAATGTTGTGATATTGCACTGCCAGACAAACGCGATAATAGCCCTCCTCCAGCCCCTCTAAATAGGGGGAAGATGATCCGCATTCGTCTGGCAGTATAGTTGCAATATACTGCTTATGATACAAAAAACCTTCCATTTACTGGATGTGCGGGTCCCGTTAAAAGTTGTCGTAGATCAAGCCTGCGTCACGGTATTTCGCGCGCATGGGCACATCCGCCGCAAGCGGAGCGTCATCAGATTCCAATATTTGATTTGGTAAAGGGCTCAGCCGATCACAACTCGTAGTGGTCATCCAGCTTTCGCTCCCGGGGGGTACCGAGTTTACCGACCGATTTGCCCACCAGCATGGCGACGGTGGCATCGCCGGTGACGTTGGCTACGGTGCGGCACATGTCCAGGGGGCGATCCACGGCGATAATGAGGGCCAGTCCTTCGGGTGGGATCTCGGCCTGTTCGAGCACGATCACCAGCATTACCATGCCGGCTCCGGGAACGGCGGCGGAACCGATGCTGGCCAGCGTAGCGGTGATTACGATGGCCAGCTGCTGCTGAATACTCAGGTCGAGCCCCAGGGCCTGGGCGATGAAGACTGCGGCAACGGCCTGGTAAAGACTGGTCCCGTCCATATTGATGGTAGCTCCAATGGGTAAAACAAAGCTGGTAACTTCTTCGTCCACGCCCAGGTGTTCCTCCACCCGCTCCATCGTTACGGGCAGGGTGGCGGCGCTGGAGCTGGTGCTGAAGGCCAGGAGTTGGGCCGGGGAAATGCCGTTAAAGAAAAATTCGTAAGAGCGCCCCGTAAACACTTTCACCGCTAGCGGGTATACAACGCCGATCAGAAGGCCGAGGCCGAGTACCACGCAGAGCGCATACCAGAGCAGGGCCTGGAACAGATCGAGCGAGGGGCTCTCCACCACCAGGGCGGCCATCAGGGCCAGAACGCCGTAGGGGGCGGTGAGCATGATGAGGTCGATCAGCTTGAGCACCACCTCGTTGACCCCGTCGATAAAACGCTTGACCGGCTCGGCCTTGAGCGGGTCGATCAGGATCATGCCCACACTGAAGAAGAGGGCGAAAAAGATGATCTGCAGCATGCTGCCGTTGTCCGTCGCCGCCCGCATGATGTTCTGCGGCACCAGATCGATGAGGGCTTGCAGGGGGCCGGAGTTGGCGACCTTGCTGGCGGCGGCGCGTTTGGATTCCATATCGCCCTTGAAGCCTTCCATCAGGCTCGTGCGGGTTTCTTCGGTGATGGTTCCTCCGGGGTCGACGATGTTGACGATCAGGATGCCGATGGTGACGGCAATGACGGTCGTGACGAGATAAATACCGATGGTGCGTCCCCCCATTTTGGACAATTTACCGATGTCTTTCAGGTCGCTCACCCCCTTCACCAGGGAGGCGAAGATGAGCGGAACGGCAATCAGTTTTAGGCTGTTGATGAAGATCGTGCCGAAGGGCTTCACCCAGTCGTTGATAAACTCGGCGGCGGGACCGGCGAGTCGTTGCCCGGCCTCGTCGAGGTTTGACTCGAAGACGTTGTTGTCGAGGAAAACGGCCAGTAAACCCAACAGAATACCGGCGGCCATGCCGATGATGATCTTCCAGTGCAGTCCCAGGTTCTTCATTTGATCCGAATTTAAACCGGAAAGTACCGCTTAGTGGGGCGAATGGCCAAATCGGAGCGCGTTGCCATACGATTTAAGTCGAACCGGAGCGGAATCTTGCGCCGGAGCGGACCCGACCGGTGTGCGTTAGCAGCCCGGCCCGTGCACTGCTAGACAAACGCAACAACATCCTCCCCCGGCCTCTCCTGGGGAGGGGAGGTGATCAACATTTGTCTAGCCGTGCATACCAGATTGTGCTCTCCTTAGTCAAATTATTATCCATTACGCCGACGCGTCTCCAGACTGACGCGCGGGCGATTGCTCCCGAAGATTCAATTTGTGCACCCGCGTTCGCGCCCGAAAGATCTAGCGCCGCAGCACCCGGCGGGTTTCCCGATTGCCCGAGGTATCGGAAACTTCCAAAAGGTAAATACCCGCCGGCAACCCGGCCAGCGACAGCGAGCCCCGCGTACCTGGCCCCTCGAGGCTGCGCAACGGTTGCCCGGCGAGGTTGAGTAACCGCACCGCGGCAACCGGTACCGAATGAAGAAAACTGACTGTTTCACCAGCCGGATTGGGGTAGACGGAAAGTTCGCGCACCCGATCGGCGGCCGGCACCATGACGATGTTGCTGAAGCTGAACCGCCCGTCGTAATCGGTCTGGCGAATGCGGTAAGCCGCAGCCGTCTGGCCGTGAGCATCGGCGGCGGCGTAGCTCAGCTCCGCGGCACCGTCGGTACGGGCGCGCTGATCGGATACGACCGTCCAGTCGTTGCCGTCGGCCCTCTCCAGGATGTAGCCGGATACGTTGATCTGGTCGGTGACCGACCAGTCAAAATTAAGGTTCTTACCATTGATACGGTAGCTCAGTGGCCGGGCCCAGGTGACGGGCATGGTGGCATCAACCACCCGGATGTCGGCAGTATCCCGCTGAGCCAGTAAGGCGATGAAGGGATTGGCAAAATTCGGGTTGATCCCGATACCGCCCTCGCCAATGGCCGTCGGCATCACCTCCACAAAATAAAACCGGTCGTTGATGATCGTCACCGAATCCTGAAAGTTGGTCAGGGTCGTGTCTTGGCCGTTCGACAAGTCCGTCACCCTGATGGTAAAGGGGTACGTGATGTCCGATGAGAAGGAAATGGCCCCCAGTTTCCCCACGACCAGCGGCGCGTTGGACTTGACGCAGTATGACCGGTTAACACCGACGGAATAGGGCTGATCGTCGGTAATTACGTCGAAAAAATCGTTGATGCCGGTGGCGGTCGCATCGTTACAGTTGTCCATCATGGCCTGTCCGGAAAGTCCGGCAACGAGGGAAACAGACAATAGCAAGGCGTAAAATAATCTCATAAAAGTATTTAGTAAAAACAGGTGGAATGGTCAGGCTCGCGAATACTCGACAAGCCTTCATTTGCGCGGCGGCACGTAGGAATAATTCTTTCGGGATGCGAGCAGCGAAAGCCGCTTCACGTGAATCTGCCGCGTTTTAAAAAAGTGCCCCCACCAAGACTCGAACTTGGACTTTCGGTTTAGGAAACCAACGTTATATCCCTTTAACTATGGGGGCCGTGACGGATCTGCTCGTCTTTCGGGCCGCAAATATAAGAGCTTGTCGGGATACGGGTACCGGAGGACCCGATAAATGCGCCTACTTCTCCACCTTCGGAAAATCTTCCAGCGGCACGAAGGTCAGCGCCGCGCCGTTGATGCAGTACCGCATGCCGGTCGGCTTTGGTCCGTCGGGGAAGATATGTCCTTGGTGGCCGTTGCAGCGGGCGCAGGAAACCTCCACGCGGCGCATGCCGTGGCGGTTGTCGACATCCTGCCGCACGTAGGCATCGTTGATCGGCTGGAAGAAACTCGGCCAGCCGGTGCCGGATTTGAACTTAGCGTCGGAGTTGAACAAGGGAAGTCCGCAGCCGGCGCAGGTGAAGATACCTGCGCGCTTCTCGTCGTTGAGGGGGCTGGTGAAGGAGCGTTCGGTGCCTTCCTCCCGGAGGATATTGAACTGGGTGGACGTCAGCTGCTCGCGCCAGTATTCTTCCGATTCTTCGATGAGGGTGACCTCGCCCTCCACCACGGGCGGGCTGTATTTGTAGTCGGGCGTCTGGTCTTCAACCACTGCTGTTTGATCGGCTGCGGTGGCCGGTACGTTCGCCGGTGAATTACAGGCGGTGGCGGCCATCAAAAAACTGGCCAGGAAGAGGGTGTGAAAACGCATGGTTCGGTAATTTTATGCTGGAACAGCCGGAAGGGACGCAGTGTTGGGTAAGGGAAAGTCGAAGTATCGCCCAAAGGCGGAAAACCAGGAGGTTCCCAGCTCTTGTTCCGCTTTAATTTTAAGGCTTATCAGGGCGCGGGCGCGGGTGCAAGGGAGTGTTTTAAAGCAAAGACATACCTTGGGGCCCATGAAATACCTTTGGTTGCCCGTTTTCGCATTGCTCCTATCAACCTGCTCTGAACCTGCGGCCGCGCCCGAAAAACCTGCAATGGACCCGAAAACGCCCGCCCAAAATAGTGAGCCGCGCCCCGAACTCACGCTGGCTCAGGCCAATAACCTCGCCGCTCTCCCCCTCGCCTGTATCCAGCAAGAATACCCCAACAAGCTCGGGCAAACGCTCGAAAACAAAGGTTCGCTGGGCGAGCCCGGCGAGCTGCATCCGGCCTTTTACGGATGTTTTGACTGGCACAGCGCGGTCCACGGCCACTGGTCTATGGTTGCCCTGCTCAGGGATTTTCCCGAACTGGAACGCGCCGCCGACGCGCGCCGCATGCTCGCCGAGAACCTTTCCGCCGCCAACATCGCCGCCGAGGTGGCGTACTTCGAGCGCGCCACCGAAACCAGCTACGAACGCACCTACGGCTGGGCCTGGATTTTGAAACTGGACGAGGAACTTTTTGCCTGGGACGATCCCCTCGCCCGCCAACTCCACGCCAATCTCCAACCCCTCACCGCGCTCATCGAGCAACGCTACCTCGGTTTCCTTCCTAAGCTCAAATACGCCATCCGTACGGGCGAGCATCCCAATACCGCCTTCGGGCTCACCTTCGCCTACGACTACGCCCGCACGCGCGACCGGCAGGACTTCCTGGCGCAGATCGTTGCCGCCGCCCGCCGCTTCTACGCTAACGACCGGAACTGCCCGATCAGCTGGGAGCCCGGGGGCTACGATTTCCTGAGCCCCTGCCTGGAGGAGATCGACATCATGCGCCGCGTCCTGCCAGCAGCCGACTTCCACCCCTGGCTGGCCTCCTTCCTGCCCGCCCTGACCAAAGCCGGCTACGACCTGGAGGTCGGGGAGGTTTCCGACCGGACCGACGGCAAACTCGTCCACCTCGACGGGCTCAACTTCAGCCGCGCCTGGGTGCTCGATGGCCTCGCCGGACAGTACCCCGCCGAATACGGCCACCTCAAAAGCGTAGCCGATGACCACATAAATTACTCTTTCCCGAACCTCGTCGGAGACAGTTATGAAGGCGGGCACTGGTTGGGCAGTTTTGCGATCTATGCGCTGCGGTAGAAGGCAGAAGAGATGTATTGCAGGAAAGAAAAGCCTGACAAAATTACGGATATGTTATCTTCTTCTGAATTCTGATCTTTGACCTCTAAATTCCAAGCTCTGACTCCTACATCCTGAACCCTGAATACCGAACCCCGTTACCCCACCATGAAGATCTACACCAAAACCGGTGACCTGGGCCAGACCGGCCTCTATTCCGGCCGCCGCCTCAGCAAGGCCCATCCGCGGGTGGAAGCCTACGGAACGGTTGACGAGCTGAACACCTTCGTCGGCCTGTTGCGCGACCACGTTACCGACGGGGCCATCCGCGCCGAGTTGCTCGCCCAGCAAAACCTGCTCTTCGCCCTCGGTGCCGCGATGGCTGATGACCGACCCGGCGAAGCCTATCAATTGCCCGAAAACGCTGCCACCGATCTGGAAGCCAGCATGGATGCGATGAACGATGCCCTACCCAAAATGACGCACTTCATCCTTCCCGGCGGTGCGCCCGTGCTGAGCCACGCTCACCTTTGCCGCACCGTTTGCCGCCGCGCGGAGCGCCGCACCGTCGAGCTGGCGGAGACGGTGGAGATGGATGCTTCGATCATCGTTTACCTCAACCGGCTGAGCGATTACTTTTTTGTGCTTTGCCGGCATTTGGCGCGGGTGATGAACATCGAGGAGGTTAAGTGGATTAGCTGATTCAGAAGTAAACGATCACTAATGTCATTTTTAAGAAAGCTATTCGGAAAGCGTAAGGAACCCGAGGTTCTTTTAGAAGCAGAAAGTCCTCTTTGTCCGATAACCACAATTGTGGAACAAGATGATAGAGTTGCTTACATGTATGTCATAGGAGGGGACCAAACCGACTTTGGCGTAAAAGCCTGTTGGATACGTAATTTAGACGTCGCACCAGCTACCATCGACGATGCCGCCCCAAAAGAAGGTGAGCCACCAATGCAGGACCGAAAGTCCTGTCGTTACACTGAAGGGCAACCCCCACTTCGTAAGAAGGACTTATCCCTGGTCTGGACGGAGGAAGGTGACGGTGTTGCGCTGTTGGAAGGGACAGAAATCATTGCCATTGTACCGGCATGGTCTGGAGTTAATAATTTTCACGGTTACGCACGTGATGCGATTGGGCAAGGTCGTTTTGCCTGGGAAATAGGCTCCGACAACTCATTCCCTGAAAGAATAAATCGTGCTAAAAACTTTTGGGGCCTATGGGATACGACGGAAACTCCATTTCAAAAACGCCAGCCGGAAATTCTCGATCTCTACGAAAAAGCCTTCGGCAAAGAAAGCGGTTACTACGCTATTGACGGGGGGCATTTCCCACCGCGTGGAGGTACGCTGATGCGTGGGCCATCTCAATCCGTTTTTCTAACCGTGGGCCTTTCCATTTTCCCGCAACCGCAAATCGAGATGCACGTTGAGATGCCTGAAACATTGAACCGCATCGAGCTTGGCTTGATCCTGAATAACGCCGATTTTGAAGGTTCTTTACAAGGACTCACCGGTTGGATAAGTGGTGCCGCCAGCTACCCACATGATTACATAAGGTTTCTGACCGAGGGCCATACCGTAAATTTAGAGTTCCCGGGAAATACAAATTTTACCGCAGCGATCCTTACGGATAGACTTACCATCTTCCCTGAACACGGTCTGGGTGAGTATCGTGGCTCAGTAATCAAGCTGCTTTGGCTTGTTCCGATTACCACCGCAGAACGTAATTTGGCCATGGACGAGGGCAGTGAGAAACTAATTCTCTTATTGGAAGAGATAGGTAAAAGTGTATTTGCCCTCGAACGATCTTCAGTCGTTTAGGGACGCCGTCGCAAGAGTGAATCACCGCTTATTCGTACTTTCGGACCTGATTTACCTTAATCTACTAAGCATACACCGCTACACAGTCGAAGTATCGAAATGAACGTTTTTGTAGCGGTGTACTACCAAGCATTTAACCACATGAACATCACCGTAATCGGCGCCGGCCAAATGGGCGCGGGAATAGCCCAGGTCTTCGCCACCAAAGGCCACAAAGTAAGCCTCGTAGACATCAACCAGGCCTCCCTCGACCGGGGCCTCGGCGCGATCGATAACAGCCTGAGCCGGATCGTTAAAAAGGAACGCATCACGGAAGCCGACAAAGCCGCCGCGCTGGCCCACATTACCGGTTTCACGGACATGGCGGCGGGAACGCAGGATGCGGAGTTGGTCATTGAAGCAGCCACGGAGAACGTTGATCTGAAGCTCAAAATATTTGCCCAGCTCGACGCACTCGCTCCGCCCGCCGCCACCCTGGCCACCAACACCTCCAGCATCAGTATTACCCGCATTGCGGCGGCCACGAAACGCCCGGCGCAAGTGATCGGGATGCACTTCATGAACCCCGTTCCGGTGATGAAGCTGGTGGAAGTGATCCGAGGCTACGCCACCGACGATACCACTACGGAAGTGGTCATGAACCTCAGCCGGGAGCTGGGCAAAGTCCCCACGGAGGTGAAGGATTATCCCGGCTTCGTTGCCAACCGCATCCTGATGCCGATGATCAACGAGGCCGTCACTACCCTCTTCGAAGGCGTGGCCGGCGTGGAGGAGATCGACACCGTGATGAAACTAGGCATGGCCCACCCGATGGGGCCCTTGCAGCTGGCCGACTACATCGGTCTCGACACCTGCCTGGCGATCCTGAACGTGATGAAAGACGGGTTCGGCCGGGCGCACTACCAACCCTGTCCGCTGCTCGTCAATATGGTCATGGCCGGAAAGCTGGGGCGTAAATCCGGAATGGGTTTTTACGACTACTCCGGCGATGGGAAGGAACTGGTGGTTAGCGGGGCGTTCGCGTAACGTTCCTGCGATAGAACGGGAATAAGCTGTCACCGAATTACCGCCCCGGAAATATTAGCCGTATCATTGGTTTTACCAAGCATTCCTGCTATGACCGTTGTTTGCCTGAATTGCTCTAACCCCTTTCGAGGGGAAATTTTGTCCCAACTGCGCCCAGCGGGCCAGCACGGTGCGCTTTACCTTCAGGCAATTATTTACCCGGGATTTCGTAGCGGACACCTTCAACTTCGACCGGGGTTTTCTGTACACTTGCAAGTCGATGTTCTATCGGCCCGGGCGCGCCGTCTCCGATTACCTGCGCGGAAAACGCAAAGAGTATTTTAATTTCATCGGCTTTCTACTGATCCTGCTCGGGGTGGAAGCGATTCTATGGCAACTCTCCGTCAACTCTCCCAGTGAGGTCATGATGGAGGTCTTAAACAACCAACTGAAGGAAAGCAAACTGGGGGATAAGATAACGATGAACCTCAGCGACGTGGAGACGGTGATGAGAAACCAAAAGTTTCTGTTCATTCCCGCTATTCCCCTTGCGGCCCTGATCCCGTTCTTCGTACTTCGCCGGCTGAAATTAAACTTCCTGGAGCACTGCATCGCGGTCTGTTTTCTATTGGCGATGAATACGCTGTTGGGTATTTCCATCGGCTTGGTCGGGCTTCTGCCCATTTCGTACGAGACGTACAAAATGATCTACCTACCGGTTTCGGCCGTCGTTTTCTTTTTCGACATTCTACTCTTCTGGCAGCTGACGAAGCCGGCCGGGTATTCCGTGTTCGGCAGAATATGGCGTACGCTGGTAAGTGGTATCGCCGCCGTGATGGTCGTTGCGTTCACTCAGCAGATCGCCATGGGAATCGTCACCGCGCGCCGCAACGATATGGAAAGCCAGGAAGCCGTCAGGATCGAGCAGCTGGCCGATCCGCCGGCTCCGGAAACCAGCGCCCCCGAAAATTAACTCAGGGATAACTTTGAACGCAATGATCGGGAGTCGGTTACAACTACCTTCGCTTCACCGGTAGCCTAATGCTTCCGGATCCATTTTCTTCCTGATCAACCCATCTGAATGCGTTTATTTCTCCCACTGCTGGCCCTGTGCCTGAGCCTCTCCCTTTCCGCCCAACAAGTCATCATCACCGGCATCGTCGACGGTACCGCACCGGGCGGCTCTCCCCGGGCGGTCGAGCTGTACGTCAACGGCACCATCGACCTGGGCGGTTACGCCCTGGCCCGCTACTCCAACAGCAATACAACGGAGACCGACCGGACCGTACTTCCGGCCGGCACCTACACCGATGCGTTCGTATACATCGTCAACAGCAACCAGACGTCCGACTTTGCCAGCGCCTTCGGCACCGCCGGTGACTTCAGCAACGTGATTCCCGGCACCAATCTTTTCGGCAACGGCAACGATGCCTTTCTACTACTCGACCCCGCAGATATCACCATTGACCAGACGGGTGGCGTCATCGGCAACGGTACCGACTTCTGGGAAGACAGCTGGTTGTACCGCGTTGACGATACCGGCCCCGACGGCGGCTGGATCGTAGCCAACTGGATAAACTGGGACGCTAACGATGCCCTCGACGGGCTGACGCTGGCCGAGATTGGAGCCGCTGTCCCCTTCGGCACTTACACCACTACCCCACCCGGCTCCGCTACCGGCGTAACGGCCAACGGTAACCTTACCGAGCCGGCCACAAACGGAGGTTTCCTGCTGACCATTTCCGAAGCTGCGGCGTCCGACGTGACCATCACCTACACCCTCACCGGCTCCGCGCTTGCAACGATCGACTTTACCGACCCCAGCGGCGGTAGTGCCGTCATTACCGCCGGCCGGACCTCGGTCGAATTGCCGATCAACGTCGTTGATGACGCGGAATCAGAGCCAGTCGAAACCATTGTGCTCACCGTCACCGGCGTCAGTGATGCCACCTTCAGCACCGGAGCCAGCGCAACGATCAACGTTTTCGACGACGAGCCCGCGGCGCTTCGGCTCATCTCCACCGTGCAGGGGGACGGTACTTCCAGCGCACTGGTCGGTCAGGACGTCATGGTGGAGGGTATCGTTGTCGGTGATTTTCAGGGAGGTAACGGCACCGGTCTCCGCGGTTTCTTCGTCCAGGAGGAAGACGCCGACGCCGACGCCGATCCGCTTACGTCCGAAGGTATCTGGATCTTCGACAACGCGACCGGCACGGACGTGGCCACCGGCGACCTGGTGACCATCACGGGAGAAGTATCGGAATCTGATGACCTTACCCGGATCAACGCAACGGGTGCCGGAGCGAGCGTAGTCGTCGTCAGTTCCAACAACACCCTGCCGAGCGCCGCGGCCCTTACGCTTCCCGTGGCCTCCGAGGATGATTACGAAGCCCTGGAAGGGATGCGGACTACGGTCACCGCACCGGTGACTATTACGGAAACTGACGGCATCGCCCGCTTCGGGGAGTTTGTGGTTTCCGGCGGGGAGCGGCTCATTCAGTTCACCGAGTGCAACGCGCCTGATCCCGCTCAACTGGCGGCCTACAACGCCGCGCAATCCCTGCGCCGGCTTAAGGTCGACGACGGTCGGGGCGGCAGCAACAATTTTCCCATCATACTCGGCAACGGACAGGAGGTATCCGCCACTAACTCGCTGCGCTCCGGCTCCGTGATCACCGGACTGACCGGCATCATCGACGAGCGCTTTAATGATTACCGGCTTCAGGGCACCGACTTCACCGTCGGTAGCGAAAATGCGCGTCCGACCGCCGCACCTTCCGTCGGAGGGTTCGTGAAGGTTGTCGGAATGAACGTTCTGAATTATTTCCTTACCCTCAACCGCCGGGGCGCCAACGATGCCGACGAATTTGACCGCCAGGAGGCTAAGATCGTTGCCGGCATCGTCGAACTCGACGCCGACATTCTCGGCCTGGTGGAGATCGAACGTCTCGGGGCCAACGGGTCGATGGCCCTCGACGCCCTCACCCGGGCCATCACCGACGCCGGCGGCCCCACGTACGACTACGTGCTCAACCCCAATCCCGGCGGTGATCAGATCATGGTGGCCCTCATCTATAAATCCGCCGTAGTGGAAGAGTCCGGCACGGCGGCCAACCTGACCGTGGCGGCCGGCAACTTCAACAGCAACCGCGTTCCGCTGGCGCAGACCTTTCGCATCATCGAAACCGGGCACCGGAACTTTGGCCAGCAGGTCACCGTCTGTGTCAATCACTGGAAAAGCAAGGGAGGCAGCTGCGGAGCCGGGGACGACGACAACGGTGGTGCGGGCAGCTGCAACGGTACCCGCCTCGCCGCCGCCACGGCCATCCTGGAGTGGCTCACCAACGACGATCCTACCGGGACGGGCATCGCCGAACAACTCGTAATCGGCGATTTGAACGCCTACAGCCAGGAAGCGCCCGTAACGATCTTTACCGACGCCGGCTGGGCCAACACGGTTCGCGACAATGCCCCCGCCGGCAGTTTCCCGTGCGGCAGCGTGCCGTCTTACGAATTTAACAACGAGTGGGGCAGCCTCGATCACATCCTGGCTTCTCCGGCGCTGGCGGGTAAGGTAACCGGCGCTACGCCCTGGACCATAAACGCCCCGGAACCAACCGCGCTCGACTACGATACGCGCTTTAACGATCCCGCGCTTTATGCTCCGGATTTTTACCGCTTCAGCGACCACGACCCCGTGGTAGTCGGGCTTAATCTCGGGGGTTCCCTGCCGGTATCCCTCACTTCCTTCACTGGCACGGTAAACGGTAAAGTAGCCGATCTTAGCTGGCGTACGGAAGGCGAAGAACAGACTGATCGATTCGTGGTGGAGCGCCGCGCCGCCGGTGGTGGTTTTACTGAAATCGGCTACCGAACCGCAGCCGGGAACAGCACCACGGGGCTCAATTACGAATATACAGACGAGGCACCCGCCGGCGGAGCCAACGACTACCGTTTGCGCATGATCGATCAGGACGGCACCTTTACGTACAGTCCGGTCGTGACGCTTACTGTTCAGAGCAAAACCGCTACGGAATTGCGCCAGGTGGCGCCTGGCCGACTGCGGCTTTCGGGCGCGGCGGCAGACTCGGAGTACGTGTTCACCAACGCCGCCGGTGCGCTGATACGGCGGGGCACGACGGGGGAGAACGCTACGGAGATTAACGGTAACGACCTCCCCGCCGGCATCTACTTCCTGCTGCTGCGGGAGCCGGCCGGGGGTTCGCAGACGTTCAGGGTAGTACTTCGTTAGGGCCGGATTTTATTGGCGCGAACGCAGGTGCCGGGGTAAAAATTTTCAAGGAGCAGGGTCGGCAAACGGGCATTGCTCCTTGAAATGCCTCTCTTTGCATTCCCGCGGCCGCGCCCTGAATGTCATATCGTCTTTCGCTTGCCTGACAGAATGACACCGCCCCGTGCTGGCACGACCTTCGCACTACCAACCGCGCGCGATGCGGCAAGCCGATTGCCGACCCGCCGAATATTTAATCCATTAAATCATACATACATGAAGCCGATCAACGATCGCGTCGTGGTAAAGCCCGCCCCCGCCGAAGAGAAAACCAGCGGTGGTATCATCATTCCCGACACCGCAAAGGAGAAGCCCCAGCGCGGCGAAGTAATCGCCGTAGGCCCCGGTAAGGACGGCAACGCCATGACCGTAACCAAGGGCGACATTGTCCTCTACGGCAAGTACGCCGGCCAGGAAGTCAACCTGGAAGGGAATGACTACCTGATCATGCGGGAAGACGATATTCTCGTCGTTATTTAGGTAAGGGTCTTTGAGACGAACCGTTCGGGAGACGATCTCCCCCCGGTTATGACGCTACCCTACTCTTTCAACCTTTAAAATTTATACTACTATGGCTAAGGAAATTAGCTTTGACAGAACCGCGCGGGAGAAACTCCACGCCGGTGTAGATGCCCTCGCCAACGCGGTGAAGGTGACCCTGGGCCCCAAGGGCCGCAACGTCGTAATTCAAAAATCCTTCGGCGCTCCCCAGATCACCAAGGACGGCGTAACCGTCGCCAAGGAAATCGAACTTGAAGATCCGGTCGCCAACATGGGCGCCCAGATGGTAAAGGAAGTGGCCTCTAAAACCGCCGATATTGCGGGAGACGGAACCACTACCGCCACCGTACTGGCGCAGGCCATGATCCAGGCCGGTCTGAAGAACGTAACCGCCGGCGCTAACCCGATGGACCTCAAGCGCGGTATCGATAAAGCCACTAAGCTGGTGATCGAGCACCTGAAGGGTCAGAGCGAGGTGGTCGGTAACGACTTCGGTAAGATCGAGCAGGTTGCCGCCATCTCCGCCAACAACGACAACGAGATCGGTGCCCTGATCGCCGACGCCATGAAGCGCGTCAGCAAAGACGGCGTTATTACCGTCGAAGAAGCCAAAGGTACCGACACCTACGTGGAGGAAGTGATGGGTATGCAGTTCGACCGCGGCTACCTGAGCCCCTACTTCGTGACCGACGCCGAGAGCATGGTGACCGAGTACGAAAACCCCTACATCCTGATCCACGATAAGAAGATCAGCAACATGCAAGACATCCTGCCGGTGCTGGAGCAGGTGATTCAGAGCGGCCGCCCGCTGCTGATCATCGCCGAGGACATCGAGAGCCAGGCGCTCGGTGTATTGGTGGTGAACCGTCTGCGCGCGCAGCTGAAGGTGGTGGCCGTGAAGGCCCCCGGTTTCGGTGATCGCCGCAAGGCTATGCTGGAAGACATTGCCATCCTGACGGGCGGTACCGTCATCAGTGAGGAAAAAGGCTACAAACTGGACCAGACCACGATGGACCTGCTCGGCACCGCCGAGAAGATCACCGTGGATAAGGACAATACCACCATCGTGAACGGTGCGGGTGCCGAAGAGACCATTAACGGTCGTATCGGCCAGATCAAGCAGCAGATCGAAACCACTACCAGCGACTACGACCGGGAAAAACTGCAGGAACGCCTGGCCAAGCTGGCCGGTGGTGTTGCCGTGCTCTACGTCGGTGCCGCTACCGAAGTGGAAATGAAGGAGAAGAAGGACCGCGTTGACGACGCCCTCCACGCTACCCGTGCCGCCGTTGAGGAAGGCATCGTAGCCGGTGGTGGTGTTGCGCTCGTACGCGCCATCGCTTCCCTGAAGGACGTCAAGGGGGAGAACGAAGACCAGACCATTGGTATTCAGATCGTTCGTAAAGCGATGGAGGCTCCCCTGCGGACCATCTCCGACAACGCCGGCGTGGAAGGCTCGATTGTACTTGACAAGGTCATCAACGGCAAGGGTCACAGCTTCGGTTATAACGCCCGTACCGACGTATACGAAGACCTGAAGAAGGCCGGTGTGATCGACCCGACCAAGGTAACGCGTATTGCGCTCGAGAACGCCGCCTCCATCTCCGGAATGGTACTGACCACGGAATGCGTCATCAACGACAAGGCCGAGGCGGATACCGGCATGGGCGGTCATAGCCACGGTGGCGGCATGCCCGGCGGCATGGGTGGCATGATGTAAACCATCTTTTGGACCTAATCGGTGGTGTTAGTCCATTTGACTAATAGTCCCTTGGTCCGGACAATTTCGGGAGCACCCCGGTCAACAACTGTTGGCCGGGGTTTTCCTTTGTCCGAGCGTACCAAAGCTCAATTGAACATAGTAAAGGGACGACTACAACTAAAAAGATATTCCATTCAGCAATGGATCGAACTTGAACAGTCTGGTGAGATACGTTATGAGTACCATTTTGGAGAGATCTTTGCTATGGCAAGGGGGCGCTTGACCACGGAACCATTACCGATAATTCATGTACGAACTTGAAAGCCATTTTAGGGCTAGTGCGGCAAGTGCCGTGCGATGTCGTCAGAGTTTGGGATTGAGGTCAGTAAACAAGGCCGCTATGTGTATCCCGACACACGCGCAGTTAGTGGTAATATTGCAGAATCGGGAGTAATAAAGGGAGCAATAAAAAACCCTATTGTAGTCATCGAAGTGATTTCCGACAGCTTAGAAGCCTATGAGCATGGTGCAAAGTATCGCTATTACAAGCGACTGTCATCAGTAAAAAATACCTGATACTCAATCGGGATAAATACGTCGCCACCTTCAATAGACGCAACGGAGATGGAGATATATTCTCTCGGATAGAGTATGAAGGTGCGGATACGATAATCGAGTTCCAAAGTATCAAACTGGACATCGTTCTGAAAAAGTTTTACCGCAACGTCACTTTCACCCTGGAAGACTGAACCCTACCCCCGCTTTCAGTATTAACTGAAAGACATGAAATTAGAAGAAGGAAAAGAACGCTTCATCGAAGCCTGGGGCGCACTTGGCAGCAGCTGGGGGGTGACCCGTACGATGGCCCAGATCCATTCCCTGCTGTTGGTCTCCACCAACCCGCTGAGTTCGGACGACGTGATGGAGCAATTACAGATCAGCCGGGGCAACGTGAACACGAATATGCGGATGCTGGTGGAATGGGGGTTGGCCTATAAAAAGCTAATTCCCGGAGAACGAAAAGAGTTTTTTATCGCTGAAAAAGATATGTCGAAAGTGATCAAGAGCATCGTGATCGCCCGCAAAAAGCGGGAACTGGAGCCAATGTTGCGATTACTGGACGAACTCACCGGCGTGGAAGGTCAGGATGCCGAGGCGGAAGATTTCCGGCAGGTGATCAAAGACCTGAAGTTTTACAGCCATAAAGCCGACTCCGCGCTGGATGCGCTTGTGAAAGTAGACAGCAACTGGTTTTTCTCGACTTTTCTATCGATGATCAAGTAAGAGATCACACTGCCAGATAAATTTTGATCGCCTATCCGCCATTAGAGGGGGCTGGGGGAGAATATTATCGCGCTTCTCTCGCAGTGTGGATAAGAAATAGTGTTTGTAGTGCTTGCCGGGGATGACCAAATGACGTTCTTGTTTGCATAGCCCCTGCTGGTCAGTCCCCCGCCAATAGACTTATAAAATCGCGTTTTTTACTCCGGGCCAGGGGCAGACTAACGCCATCAGACATATCAACGGAATAGTTTCCTTGTTTGTCGCGTTGGCTGATGCCGCGTACGTATTGGAGGTTGACGAGATAAGACTGGTGGATGCGGTAAAATTTCGCCGAGTTGAGTTGCTGCTGGTAGTACGAGAGGTTGTGCGAAACCATCAGGCTACCGCCGGCATCATCGTAGAAAGTAGCGTAGTTACCGTCACCGATCACGTACCGGATCTCATTGTACCTGAGTACCACCATACGGTCTTTCGTAGTTAGCAATACCTTGCCCGTTAAACCGTCGCCTTCACCGGAACCTCGCTTAACGGCTTTCGCCACAGCCTGCTGCAGCAGTTCGGGGTCTACGGGTTTGAGCAGATAATGGATGGCCTCGGTCTGAAAGGCGGCTACGGCATACTTGTCGAAGGCGGTAACAAAGATTATATTTTCACAATCCGGCGCAAGAGACATGGCCAGATCGATTCCACTCTCCCCGTTAAGCTGAATATCGACGAAAGCAAAATCAAATCGTTTGTGCCGTACCAGGTTTAGTGCGCTGACTCCGTCTTTGGCCTCCTCCACGTCATTGATCTGCGGGCAGAAAAGTTCGAGCAGCCGACGCATTACGTTACGGGCATCGGCCTCATCGTCAATAATAATGGCACTGTACATTAGAGAAAATTTGTAAACTTTAACGCGTATCCGCGGGGACCTTATGTTTCAGTTTGATGTTGAGGGTGACGCGCGTTCCGCACAAGTTGCCATCCCGGTCTTTGCGCGGCTCGACAACCATACCGGAAGTCTTCTTCATATCCCGGTTCATCATTGCGAGGCGGCGGCGGGTGATGTCCATGCCCAGTGAGTCGTTCTTTACGTTCTCCGTGGGATCGAAGCCTTTGCCATTGTCTTCGATCCGAACGTTCAGGAATTCCGATGAGCCGGAGAAGTCAATGCTGATCAAACCTCCCCCCTGGCGTTCCTTAAGACCGTGGACAATGGCATTTTCTACAAATGGCTGTATGAGCAACGGGGGAAGGTCGATGGTATCCAACGGCAGCAGGGGATCTACGGTCAGGTCGTAACTAAACCCGTCCTTGAAGCGAAGTTTTTCGAGTACCAGGTAAGTGTTGAGCATATCTACTTCTTCCCGCAAAGAATGTTTGCCCTCGACCGAAGAGCGTAACGTCTGGCGGATGATGCTGGCGAAGCGGGACAGGTAGGTAGCGGCCTGCTTAGCGTCGTTCTTCAATACAAAATTCTGAATGGAATTCAGGGCGTTAAAGACAAAGTGGGGGTTCATCTGGGCGTGCAGGGCGGCATGTTCCAATTCATTGATCTGAATGAGCAGTTCCTGTTCGCGTTTGCGCCGCCGTTCACGGACCAAAAAATAAAAGATGAGTGTTCCGAAGAGAAACAGAATTACGATCACCCAGAACCACCAGGCGGCATACCAGGGGGTAGCGATGAAAATGTCCACGACGGTGCGCGCGCTCCAGTATCCGTCCTGGTTCATGCTCTGAACACTGAACCGATAAGTACCGGCTCCGAGATTAGGATAATTGGCCGTGCGATCGGTGCTGTACTGCCAGGGAGCGTCGGGGGTGATGCGATAGCGGTAGCGTATCTGACTGCCCAGGAGGTAATTGATGCTTCCGAAATTGATGCTGACGTCCTGCTTGCCCGCCGGTAAATCGTAGCTTTCGCTCGAAGCCGGTTCTTCTCCGTTGACCGTTATCTTGCGAATGGTAGGGCTGGCGGAAACCGTATCCAGAGCAGGCGGATTAAAGTGAACGATGCCGACGCTGGTTGCGAGCCAGACCTCTTCACCCCACGTTTTAGCCTGAGAAATTTCATTCGTCGGCAAACCGTTCTCGGTGCGAAAGGTTCTGATTTTATAGGATCCGTCCCGCCTGGAAAAACTCACTTTTGATATACCGTTCAGGGTACTGACCCAAAAATCCCCCTTTGAATCTTCGTGAATGTTGCGGACCATATCAGAAGCAAGACCGTCCGTTTTCTGAATTTGAAAGGATGTGTCCCGGTCCAGGTATACCAGCCCGTATCCGCGGGTACCGAACAGCATTCCGTAATTGTGTACGTGTTTGATATAAACTATTCGGCCGCTCAGTTCTTCCACTCCCAAGTTGTCGGGGATCATCTCTCCGTCTCGATTTAACTTGAAAAGGCCGTGGAGGGTACCGAGCAACATCTTCCCGTCCAGACTTATGCCCATCACATGGGTTCCGATAATCTCCGCATGACCGTTCCATACTTCGTCCAGGACCGCTTGATCTCTGAGATCGAATAAACCGTAAGAAAACCCCCGGGAAGCAAACAACTTATTCGGATGACTCCGGGGTAAATAATTAAAGTTGTCAAAAAATATTTTAGAATAATTGTTGCTCGAATAATGTACCACGTCGTTTTTTTTCAGACGATTGTTGTTGACCGGATCGTGCTCAAAAGACAAGGTGGACGTGTACACCCTTTTGTGCAACGTATCGTAAAAAACATCGAACATACGTTCACTTTCGGTAATTTCGGGAGAGAGCACGTTGCGTAGGTTTTCATCCCCCACGTCGTATCTGTATAATGTACCGTCATCGTAACCGGAATAGAAGTTCTTCGGTCCGGTGAGCGCTAGCGAGATAGACTTGGCACTCTCATTACCATCGGGTTTCAAGTATAACTTTTGTTCCGGGTACGGGCAGTAGTATATACCATCGTCGAGGGTCGTGACCCAAAACCCGCCATTTCGGTCAAAAAAACCGGAAGAGACCGAATGACCCTTCAGAAAGCTTGTTGTTCTCGGTAAAACTTCTCCCGGGTGAATTACCAGGTGTTCGATGCCCGCCCCACGATTATAACACGCCCAGTAATCATTTTCGCCCTTTCCCGGAATGATCAGGTTGACAACTCTGTCACCCATAGGAAACTGTTGAACCGGACCACCGTCCGTCGGAACGACGATAAAGTCCGTGCGACTTGCCATAATTACCTCTTCCCGGTCGGTTCCGGATCTGGTCCATACGCTGCCTTGCCATATGGAAAATCTCACGTCTTGATTTTTGACCCTGAATTTTATCGTCTCGTCGGTTCCATCCGCTTTAAGTACTCTAAGCTTCACGATCCTCGAGTCAGGATCAGGGGCTATTCTGCTCGGGTTACTATATGCATGTACTCTTCCGGTACCGGCTGACATGATGGTATTCTGGCTTTTGTATATGCTGTAGCCATCAGGATCGACCGTTGAACCAGTCAACGCTTCTACTATACCCCGCGAAGAAATTTTAATAAAGCCGTAGGGTTTAACGCCGACAATTAATTCACCAGCCGCCTTAGCGTCGAGCAGGACAACATGCGTATTGTTTTTTTTAAAAGTCGTCGTAATGTCGTTGTGCTCGTATGGATGAAATTCATTCTCAGCGAAGTAGTAAATTCGACCCGAATAGGTAGAGACCCACAACTTCCCTCCGGGATCTTCCATAATGGTAAATACGACGGGATCTTCCAAGCCTTCATCCGCATCGAAAACAGTAAACTCGTAGCCGTCAAAACGGGCAACGCCGTTATCCGTGCCGAACCAGATGAAGCCGTCGCGGTCTTCAAAAGTCGTGTACACCTCCGAACTGGGTAAACCTTCATCAATCGTATAGTGACGAAAATCAAGCCGGGCGGGCTGTGCCGATATGCACGAACCCACCCAGCAGAAAGAGGCAATGAACAGCAAGCATTGTCGCCAGACGCAGCCAAAATGGAAAATTCCCTTGGACATCATCGGCTAAAATACGTGTTGACGGGGAGATAGGATTCCGCAAGATGCGGGTTAACGTTTTTTAGGGGTTTATCCTCGTGCAGAGACTGCAAATAACGAGGGAATCTGAAGTAGAACAGTACAACTAAATATTCAATCAATACAAAAAAAAGGAGGTCAAACATTTCCACATAGGGAGTGGAACCTGCGCTTTCTGTGGTAAATATGGCTCGATTCCGGAATACATACCGGGTTCGTTTAAATTATGGTCAGTATGATTTAATATTCGGTACGAACAAACGGACTTTTGTTGTAAAACGTGCCTCTTTGCACCTGCGTCCGCGCCCAGAACCCTCCTGCGGAAACTGCCTAAATCTTGTTCACTTACCGATTACCCTCCTTAAACTGCACCGGCGGAAAAAAGAATTGACCGTAGAACGCATCGTACCCCGCCATCCCAGATAAGTGCCGGTTAGCCCGGAGATGCGCGAATTACCGGAGCCGGAAAGAGCAGCCCATCCCGCGTAACGATGCCGGAAACAACCACCATTGACCCTTTATATAATAGACTAAGTCTAAACAAAGCCCGCGTCGTTTTCCCCGGCCAACCCTTTCGTTCGTCTGCGCTTTTAAACTTAAGTTTGCCACGTTTAGTAAAAAACTACACAGCGCATGTTAAAATGGTTCTTAAGTACGTGGTTTGGCCACTTTCTGACGTCGAGTATCGGGAAAAAAGTCATCATGGCCCTGACGGGTCTGTTTCTCATCTCTTTTCTGGCCGTCCATCTGGCGGGTAACCTGCAACTGCTCAGTGGCGGGGGCGGGCAGGCTTTTAACGAGTATGCCTACTTCATGACGCATAACCCGATCATAAAATTCACGAGCTACGGTCTGTACGCTTTCATCCTGATTCACGCCATTCAGGGTACCGCCCTGTGGCTTAAGAATCGCGCTGCCCGCGGCGGTACCGGATACGCCGTTAAGGTCAACCGGGTAGCCGGTGCCAGCAAAGCTTCCGTCCGCATGGGAGCCCTGGGAACGATCATCCTGATTTTTATTCTCCTTCACATGACCCAGTTTTGGTTGCAGATGAAACTGGGAAACACGGAAATGATCGCTTATGACGGCGGTGAACCCGTTAAGGACCTATATACCCTGGTAAGTGCGGCGTATACCAACCCGCTGTTCGTGATCGGTTACGTGCTCGCCATGGTAGCCATCGCCTTTCACCTTTTTCACGGCTTCGAGTCCGCCTTCCAGACCTTGGGTCTGAACCATAAGAAGTGGACGCCGTTAGTCAAACTGATAGGACGCGCCTACAGCATTATTGTGCCCCTCGGCTTTGCCATCATCCCCGTTTGGATGTACCTGAACCAATAGTCAACCCTTACTTCAAAAAATATCATCATGCCATTCCAATCCAACGTGCCCCCCGGTGAATTAGGCGATAAGTGGACCAAGTACCGCTCGTCGATGCCGCTGGTGGCCCCCAATAATAAGCGGCGAATTGAAGTGATCATCGTCGGCACCGGTCTGGCAGGAGGCGCCGCCGCCGCCACCCTCGGCGAGCTGGGCTATAAGGTAAAGGTTTTCACCTTTCACGACAGTCCCCGCCGCGCGCATTCCATCGCCGCACAGGGTGGCATCAACGCCGCCAAGAACTATCAGAACGACGGAGACTCGGTCTACCGCCTTTTTTACGACACCATCAAGGGAGGGGATTACCGCAGCCGGGAAGCTAACGTTCACCGCCTCGCCGAGGTATCGGTCAACATCATCGATCAGGCCGTAGCCCAGGGCGTCCCCTTTGCCCGCGAATATGGTGGTCTGCTGGCCAATCGCTCTTTCGGTGGCGTGCAGGTTAGCCGTACCTTTTACGCCCGGGGCCAGACCGGACAGCAACTACTGCTCGGTGCCTACCAGAGCCTCAGCCGTCAGGTCAGTCTCGGTAACGTGACGATGTACAACCGCCACGAGATGGTGGACGTAGTGAAGGTGGATGGTAAAGCCCGTGGCATCATCGCCCGCAATCTTCTCACCGGCGAACTCGAACGCCACGCCGCGCACGCGGTCGTGCTCGGCTCCGGCGGTTACGGCAACGTTTTCTACCTGAGCACCAACGCCATGAACTCCAACGGCTCCGCCGCGTGGCGCGCCGTGAAAAAGGGGGCCTACATGGCCAATCCTTGTTTTACGCAGATTCACCCCACCTGTATTCCCGTTTCGGGCGAGTACCAGTCGAAGCTCACGCTGATGTCGGAGTCGCTGCGTAACGACGGTCGCGTCTGGGTTCCGAAAAACCTCGACGATGCCAAGGCGATCCGGGAGGGCAAGAAAACCGGTGTTTCCATTGCGGAAGATCAGCGCGACTATTACCTGGAGCGTCGCTACCCCGCCTTCGGCAACCTGGTGCCGCGCGACGTGGCCAGCCGCGCCGCCAAGACGGCCTGCGACGAAGGGCTCGGCGTCAGCCCGACCGGCCTGGCCGTTTATCTCGATTTTGCCGACGCCATCCAGCGCTATGGTAAGAGCCAGGCAACCACCCTCAACGAGCACAACGCTTCGGCGGCCCGCATAAAGGAACTGGGAACGGCCGTCGTTGCGGAGAAGTACGGTAATCTTTTCGAGATGTACGAGAAAATCACCGGTGAGAACCCCTACGTGATGCCGATGAAAATCTATCCCGCCGTACACTACACGATGGGTGGCCTGTGGGTGGATTACAACCTGCAGACCAACGTACCCGGTCTTTTCGCCACCGGCGAGGCCAACTTCAGCGACCACGGCGCCAATCGTCTCGGTGCCTCCGCCCTCATGCAGGGCCTGGCCGACGGTTACTTCGTTTTGCCCTACACCATCGGTACCTTCCTGGCCAACGAGATTCGCACGCCGATGATCGACGCCGAGGGGCCTGAATTCATAAAAGCGGAACAAGAAGTCGCTGACCGCATCAGGCAGGTGATGAGCGTGCAGGGCAGTCAGTCCGTCGAAAGTTTCCACCGCCGCCTCGGCAAATACATGTGGGAATACTGCGGCATGGCGCGCAACGCCGAGGGCCTGACCAAAGGCCGGCAGCTGATCCGCGAATTGCGGGAAGAATTCTACAAAGACGTTCTTGTTCCCGGCTCCGCTGATGAGTACAATCCCGAACTGGAGAAAGCCCTCCGCGTGGCCGACTTTATGGAACTGGGCGAACTGATGATGCTCGATGCGCTCGACCGCGAGGAAAGCTGTGGCGGTCATTTCCGCGAAGAACACCAGACTCCGGAAGGAGAGGCACTGCGGCGCGACGACGAGTTCGCCTACGTCTCCGCCTGGGAATGGGACGATAACGACCCGCTTCTGCACAAGGAAGAACTCATTTTTGAAAACGTCGAGCTCAAAACGCGTTCGTACAAATAAATAGTCGCCGGTTCGAGCCCGGTCTTTCCTCCGGTCAGCGTCTTTAGGGCGCGGCCGCGGGTGCAAAGAAAGACCGGTGAAGAGCAGGGTATAAAAACCATTAACCTTATGGGAGCAGATACAATGAAGCTTACCCTCAAGATCTGGCGACAGCCCGGAGCCAACGCCAAAGGTCATTTCGAAACGCATACCGTCGATGGTGTGGACACGCACATGTCCTTCCTGGAAATGCTGGACGTGCTGAACGAGCAGCTTATCCACGAACGCAAAGAACCCGTTGCCTTCGAGCATGACTGCCGCGAAGGTATCTGTGGAACGTGCAGTCTGGTCATCAACGGTTACCCGCACGGCCCACAGCAAGGCACCACTACCTGCCAACTGCACATGCGTCACTTCAGCGACGGGGATACGATCACCATCGAGCCCTGGCGCTCGGCGGCTTTCCCCGTCATCAAGGATCTCGTCGTTGATCGCGACTCATTCGATCGCATCATCCAGGCGGGCGGGTACATCTCGGTAAACACGGGCCAGGCCCAGGACGGCAACGCCATCGCGATCGAGAAAGATCTGGCCAATAACGCCATGGATGCGGCTACCTGCATCGGTTGCGGCGCCTGCGTTGCCGCCTGCCCCAACGCTTCAGCAATGCTGTTTACCGCCGCCAAGGTCAGCCACCTAGCACAGATGCCGCAGGGTGAAGTCGAGGCCGCCCAGCGCGCTCAGCGAATGGTGGACCAACACGACGCCGAAGGGTTCGGTCGTTGCTCCAACATCACGGCCTGCGAGGCGGAATGCCCAAAGGGTATTTCCGTTGAGCATATCGCCCGGCTGAACCGGGAGTACTTAGGTTCGGTTGTGGGGAGCTCAAAATAAATTTGCCGGGATGATTCCCGTTCGAATGCATACCACTCGGGATGTGTCATGTATGCGTTCTTTCTACACTGCGGGACGCTTTACGCGCGCTTCATCAGCAGAATGCATCATGCGTGCACTACCGCGGGGTGCTGATCCCGATGTCGATCACATCCTGCTAAAATGGTCCTGACCCCAATGTACATGAACCGGCGCAACGGTCCTCACGCTCTTCCGGCGGGCAATCCACCTATTTTTAACCACACTCCCATGCTGATGGCATCCCGACGGGAGAAGGATAGGGAGTGGAGGAGTGGACTGCTCGGTTGAGCGCAAATGATATGCTATTTAAGCGAATTAAAGAGGCCGATGAGCTCGATCCGGTGTGACGGTGGTCTGAAGTCGCAAATGGCTGTTTTACCCTGGTCGATTTCGTTCGGGACATACCAAAGTTATTTTGCGGTTCATTCCGTGCCGGCTTCCGTTTCCATCGTACTAATTCTGTCCGCAGGCCGCCCGAGATACGAGTATCCTTTGACGTGAATTACCGGTACCCGTAGCGTTCCCCCCTGCCGCAACGTCCGTTTGCGGTAGTGCAACTCACCCCGCACGAGTATCCGGTCTCCGGGATGTAAATGACGGTGCAGATCGAGAGCTGCGGGACCCCAGGCCGTACAGTAATGGGCTTCGGATTGATCCGCTTCCAACAGCGGGGTACGGACCTCGAAGCGGGTCAGGTCCTGCCCTCCGTGGGTACAGTGGTAGGTAGGCGCGTAGGCCAGTTGGCCGATCAGGATGACTTGATTCATGGTTAAGTTTTAAGATGTAACTGGACCGCGTTCAATAATGCACGCGACGGAATGACCAGAACAGGAAATACCAATGTTGTTTAAATAATACAGGAAAATCCTGGAGGAGTAATAATCAGAGTAAAAGCTTACGGCCGGTAAAAAATGAAAATTCACCGCGTCCGCTTAAAAGCTTCCTGCGACTAACGGGATACTTCGGAGCTCTCAGCGGTGGCCATAGAATCGGTGTCAATATGGTCGTGGGGTTTACGCTGTAGTACGTGAAAGCTTTCGAGGTGTATCTCCGGTCGCAATTGGAGCGTTCCGTCCTGTCGGAAAGAACGAATCCGTAGTTTTCCCTGGACTAAAAGCCGATCATTGCGACGTACCTTACGGTGAATTGCTTCCGCCAGGGAATTCCAGGCGGTGAGGATGAAACAGGCGGAGGTGGACTCTCCGGCATGGTTGACGACGGTTTGGTAGAGCCGCAGTCGGGCGAGTGGAGTGCCATCGGTTAGTAAATGTAGTTCCGCATCGTGTCCGGCGCGACCGGAAAGTTGAACCTGGTTATGGTTGAAAGACATTTGTGATCGTGTTTTAGTACAGCGCCAAGGTGAGTATTTGGATTACCACTATTCGTCATTTAAACGAATATTTACGCTTATAAACGTTTGCAAACGATTAAAAAAGACCGTATAGCCGCTAACCAACTGTTTGTCAAATCATTACGGCCTTTTCGGTTGGCAGCAAAAAATACCGAAGTTCTATTGATCCGCGGCTCCGGTAACAACCGCAAACCACAACCCTGTCTGATGGTACGGCAAAAGTATACGAGCAGGTATTCTGAAGGAACGCTTGGTGGAACAAGTTGATCATGATGTAACAGTTCTCAGTTTGGCTTCGATTAACCCTGCCCCCGACCCCTCTCCGGAGGAATTGGGGGACTAAGCGCATAGAATTGGTGACCTAAAAATCTGAACTCAGTGCCCTTAGGCTAAAAAAGGCTAAACCGAGAATTACCGGATCAAGATGTGAACCGGCCTTGTCACTAAATCTACCCTAACTTAACACCGGTTCCCGGAACTCGTCAGGAAATAGTGCTGCTGGATTTCTGACGCATTGCGAACCAGTCGTCGAGAAATGAGTAGACCCGCTATGAAAAAACTTTACCGGAGCAAACCTTAATTTATCTAAAAGGCACATAATCTCCGGCTAGGCTCTCAAATTCAACAGTATGCGCCGCCTTTTAAATTCCCTGTATTTGAATGTCTGTTGCTCTGTGCAACTACCTGTACCGAGCCCGTCGAGCCGATCTTTCGTTTTGAGTCTGGTTTTTTGCTGCGGAAGGACGGATAACGGACCACCCTGGTCTTAGTACGATCCGGCTGCCCCGCAACGAGATTCTTTTCGGTGATTATAACCCTCGTTCCCGTCCCCGGCGCGACGGTTTCGAGCATCGACAACGACGGTCAGGAGGTTATCTGGTTACCAGTGGGTGACGAAAGGGAGTATCTGGCCCCGGAAAACTGGATCGCCCGGGCGGGAAAAAGCTACTACATCCGGGTGGTTACCGCCCAGGGTGAGGTAGTTGAATCAGTGCCCGAACCGGTACCGAGCAGCGTACCGATCAAAGATCTGCGCGTAAGATTCGAGCAGGAGGCTTATTTCAGTGACAACCGGGAGCGGTTCATTCCGGCCTTCACCGTTCTGGCCTCCCAGCAAGACCCCGCAGATGAGCCGAATTTTGATCAGCGGCGGGACGTACCCGTTGCCGGGCGAGGGTAAGTACCAATTCAGCATGGAAGGCTACGCGCGCCGGATCAACAATCTGCTGGAATATAAACCCGGTGCGGAGTTCTTCCTCAACCCGACCGTAGAGACCGACATTATTCAGGGCAAGGGCCGGGCCTACGACGTGGAAGTGGGCATCACCAAAAAAAAGGGAAGCTGACGGGACAATTGAACTACGCCCACGCCCGTAGTCGTAACCGGGTGGCCGGCCCCACCTTCGGTACCAGCGTGAACGGCGGTAACTGGTACAACGGCTACTTCGACCAGCCCCATACCCTGAACACCAACCTGACGCTGGACGACGGCAAGACGAACCGCATCAGCCTGAACTTCGTGGTGCAAAGTAACAGGCCCTACACCGTCCCCAACGGATTCCTGACCATTGAAAATCAGCCGATCCCGATCTTCCTGGAGCGCAATAACGATCGCCTGCCGACCTACCACCGCCTCGACTTCAGCTGGACGATCACAAACCCCAAAATGGTTAAGCGCCGCTGGATCGGCGAGTGGACCGTGACGATCTATAACCTGTACGGACGTAAAAATGCGTACAACATCTACTACCAGCCGCGGGAGCCGGGCAGCCCCTCGGAGATCTTCGGCTCCAGCCCCTTGGGCAGCTATCAGCTGACGATCTTCGGGGCTCCGATTGCCAATTTGACGTACGGGTTCAAGTTTGAATGATTACGTAAGGGCACTGCTGTTGATCTTCATACACAAAATGATAATCCATCAGCGGCAGGAAATTTGCCGTCACACGCCGCATTCCAACGGACCGCAGTAAAATACTGCACTTCGGATTTGTCGATAATATTCACCCGTTCATCGAAAGGTTATAGTAAAACTTGCCGGGCGCTGATTTTTCCGCGACTATTGCACTGTATTACCTCACTAATACACTAAAACAATGATCATAACCGCAACCAATCTTTACCACGCTTACGGCAAAAAACCCGTTCTGAACGGCGTGGACCTGAACATTCGAAGAGCCGGAATCACCGGGCTTTGTGCGCCCAACGGCGAAGGTAAAACGACGCTGATGAAAACAATGGCCGGGCTACAGTTCCCTACCGGAGGCAGCATAGAAGTACTCGGACAATGCCCTTCGGAACGACCACTCGACTTATTGCAACGGCTGTACTATCTACCCAGCGAACCGTATTTTCCAAAATGGACGCCGCGCAAGATTGCCGCGTACTACGGTCCTTTTTACCCCAACTTCAACAACCAGCTTTTCATTGAAACCCTCCGGGAGTTTCGGGTGGACATCGATAAAACGCTCGATAAGGTCTCTTTTGGTCAGAAGCGCCGCGCCCAGCTCGCCTTTGCCCTGGCCACCCGTACGCAGCTACTGCTGCTGGACGAGCCGACAACGGGGCTTGATATTCAGGGAAAGGACCAATTTCGCCGCGCCCTGATCTCCGGCACCGAGGCCGGCCAAACGATCATCATCGCCACGCACCTGCTGAGTGAGATCGCTCCCGTACTCGACCACGTGCTTGTTCTCAACGAAGGGAAGATCGATGCCCACCTGGCCATCGACGTTGCCGAGCGCTTCTACAGTTTCAACCTGACCACCACCGCTCTACCCTACGGCGATAAAGGATACGCCCGCCGCGTCCCCGGCGGCTGGCTCACTGTGCACGCCGACGGCCGCGCCGGAGACGCAGCCTTCGACCTGGAGACGCTGTACCTGGCACTTACGGATGGCCGCCTGCCCCGACCGGATATGAAAGCAACCAATTAGGCACCTGTCAAGTAGTCTGACCAAACCGACAAAAAAACAACATGGATTCTCTTAAACGCATACACTTAGCCTGCCGGGCCGCGGTTGCTGCACTGGCGCCAAGTACCTATTTCATCTCCACCGGGATACTGATGCTCTGTTGCATCAGCATCAGATACACCGGTGGCAGTGAAGATAATAGTAAGGGAGTGCTGCGTAACGCTTACCTCAGTCTGGACCCCGAGCTTGTGTACAACCTGATAACCGGCTGCGGCTGGCTGGCGGCAACCATCATCAGCGGCACCATCGTGAAAAGGTATTTCAAGGAAGAAAACCAGGGAATTCACTACCTCGCCATGCCGCTTTCCAACCCCGAACGTTTTGCCACTTCGCTTTTGATGAACTGGCTGTTTGCATCCATCGTCAGCTTTTTACCGCTGTTCCTGATCTGTCTGCTGGGGTATTATTTATCCCCCGACTACGTGCTGATGGTATCCCCCCTGGAACACGCCGAGTGGCTGCTGATCGGTCCCTTGCTTCACCTCTTCACCTTGTCTTTTTGGCTTTTCCCAACGGTTGCTTACGGTAAAAAAGCGGGTTTTGTTATTGTTGCGGGCATCATTGCTTTTATAATTTACCTGACCAACACTAGGGGGAGAATGTCCGACCGGGTTTCCCTTAAGTACGATTATTCGGTATTCGACGCCAACGATGTAGTAGGGTTACACCGGTCGGGCGCCTTCAAAAAAGAGTTAGCGGCGGCATTTCAAATTCCCGATCTCTTAACGATGCAAATGGTCCTGACGGGCTTCGCCATCATGCTGTTGTTCCTTGTCGCTTACCTCGCCTTCACCCGTAAAACCGTATAGCCATGAACATCCAACAAAGCAGTCAGGGCATTTACCGCCAGATCGCCGATTTCGGCATCGACCAGGTACTGAGCGGAGCCTGGGTCTGTGGGGAGCGTATCCCGTCCGTACGGCAACTTGCGGCGACAGTGGGGGTGAATCCGAATACGGTCATGAACGCTTACGATCACCTGAAGTCGCTGGACATCATTCATACCGAGCGCGGCAAGGGGTTCTTTGTAACCGAATCCGGCAGAAAGGCGGCCATTGCGCTGCGGCGTAAAGTATTTGTCGAGCAGGAACTTCCCAAGCTGCGTCGCAATCTCGACCTTCTGGGGATCGGTCGCGAGGAATTTAACGAACTTCTTTTTCCAAACGCCAACTCCAATTAGATTATGAAACTTGCATCCCTACTATTTTTCAGCACGCTCGTCGCTTTTTTTGTTACCGATTACCTGGTGTTCGTCGTTCCCAAGGCGGTTTATCACGCTCAGGGGGCCGAGCATCCGGAAGTAAAGGCGTACCTGAACGACATCAACGAAACGGTGGACGCCACCGATGGCCCGCCGGTGAAAAAAGTGTTATCCGCCGGTTATCTGCGCCGGGTAGACATCGCTCCCGGCTTTCGCGTCGTCCACGACCCCGCGCTGGGGGACGAACTGATCGTATCGGGTCCGGCGGCGGCGCTGGAATTCTTCGAGATGCACGAAGACAAGGATCGCCTGTCGCCCGATTTCAGCCGGCCCGTCCGGTTGAAAGACCTGGTGGAGATCAGGGTAAATCTGCACAAGCATCACAGCGAACAGATGCGGATCAATCTGTTATACGCTCCGGAGGGACGTACGGAACTGCAGCCCGACTTTGTCACCGAAGGACCCCTGAAGTTTAAATTACTCACCTTTGCCGGTGTACCGCCCCACGCGGTCCGGGTGGAGAGTAAGGACGTGGTGATAAATACCACCAACGACGTCAGCGGGTTGGAAGGAACCGCCGAGAGACTTGAGTTTATATTCGATGATAAGTCTGCTCCCGAGCAGAACACACCGGGGCTGCGGGCGGGAAAAACATATCGTACCTACGTGGGCAACGATTAGTGGTAGCCAGGAACGGGGTCCGGCAGGTGAAAACGTATCCTGCACATTGCTAAGGCTACACGACGAGCGATTAATATTACTTAATAAATACACTTCGGTTTTCAGGACCGACGGGGACTAGCAGTGCCACCCGCCAAAAGAATTTTCATGAATAGACTGATTCACCTCCTCCTCTGCCTGCTTACCGCCTGCGGAACGCCCGATATGCCCCCTGCCCTTAATCAGGGTATAATCAAAGATAAATTTCACCGCTCCCAAATCGGCAAAATTCGTTTCATGACCGACTGGATCGACTACGATAGTTTCAGCACCGATGATTTTATTTTAATGGTTGATCTTAGCGAGGCGCCGGAACTCAATTGTCGTATTTACCTGGGCAAAACACTTACCGCTCACCTGGCCGACCTGGCTCCTGACCTCAGCGTTGAGCAGCTATGCGAAGCGGGAAGTTTTCAGTTTCATTTCATCATCGACGGTAAATCCCTTTATCGGAACAACCTGCAGACGGGGGCGGGAAGCTGCGACTACAAAAACGAGGCGACCATCTACGGGGTGCCGCTGCGGGGTACCGAAGAGGTTGATCACTGGGGGCGATTTTTATGGATGAAATTCATGAAGCTGGGTGGCGGAGAAGCGGCGCTGGCGAAAGGAAGCCACGAATTAACGATCGAAATACGACCTTACGTAGACACGGGAGGAGGAGTAAAGACCGGGCCAGTCATCGCGGAAGAAAGTATTTTTGTCAGCAACACCGCGCTCATCGCAGACCCTTCTAACGTGGCGGTGCAAGCGATCGCTCCCACTAAACGCTTCCCCGTAACCGGTACCAGCCCGAACTTCGCCCCGATCGAAGCCATGAACCGTAAAATTTCCGTTGGCCTATACGAAGACGTGACCAGTGTAATAGTTTTAAGGAACGGAGAACTGGTACTGGAAGAATACTTCAACGGGGCCGACCGCGCTACGCTCCACGATACTCGCTCGGTGGGTAAATCCTTTGCCGGTACGCTGACCGGCATTGCGCTTAAAGAGGGTTACCTTAAAAACATTGATCAACCGCTGACCGACTTTTACCCGCTAAGCGACTTTGCCAATCCATCCCCCGCTAAGGCTAATACGACCATCCGTCAGCTACTGACCATGTCCGCGGGATTTGCCGCTAACGATGCCGACCCCGCCTCCCCGGGACAGGAAGAAAAGATGTACCCCACACCGGATTGGGTCCGTTTCACCCTCGATCTTCCAGCCCGCACCAGTACCGACTGGAGCTACGCGACGGCTGGTCCCGTCCTGCTGGGCGACATCCTGCACCGGTCCGTTCCCGGTGGGCTGGAAGCCTACGCGGCCGAAAAACTGTTCAAGCCCATCGGCATCGCGGACCAGCGATGGCAACAGACACCGACCGGAGTGGGCAACACCGCCGGAAGCCTGGCCATGACCTCCCTGTCGCTGGCAACCTATGGTCAGCTTTATCTCGACGGCGGGCGGGACATACTCCCCTCCGGTTGGGCGGAAACCAGCCTTTCTCCACTGACCGCGCGCAACGACGATAAGAACGGCCACTACGGTTACCTGTTTTGGCACGATACGTTAGACATAAACGGCAGGTCTTATACGACGGCCTACGCCAGTGGCAACGGCGGTAACAAAGTGACGATCATTCCGGAACTGGAGTTGGTCATCGTCATCACGGCTACGGCCTACGGTAAACCCTACGCACACCGCCAGGCGGAGGAAATGGTGGCCGAATACCTGGTGCCGGCGGTGGCAGGCAGGGCTGATTGAAAAAGGAATTCTTGCACCCGCGACCGCGCCCTGATTGAGCGTCAGGAAACGGCAAAACACGTCCAGGAATTTGGCCCTAACTTTGCCGCGATGAAATTCACCGATTACCCCCTCGCCCCCGAGATCAAACGCAGCATCGGCAAGCTGGGCTGGAAACGCCCGACCGATATCCAGTACAAGGCCATCCCGAACATCCTGCGCGGGGAAGACGTGATGGGTATCGCCCAGACCGGGACCGGAAAAACGGCTGCTTTCGCCATTCCGGTGGTGCAAATGATCCACACCGGCAAGGAGAACGCGCGACGGCGCGACGGCATCAAATGCCTCATCATGGTACCGACCCGCGAACTCGCCATGCAGCTCGATTCCGTATTTTCCAGTTTGGCCCGGGGCACCCGCGTCAATGTTTTCGCGCTCACCGGTGGCGTGGAACACGACCCTCAGATCGAACAACTCCAGAGCGGTGTCGACATCCTCATTGCCACTCCCGGCCGGATGTTCGACCTGCTGAACCAAAAAGTGCTACGCCTTGAACGCGTTAACATTCTCGTGCTCGACGAGGCCGACCTGATGCTCGATCTAGGCTTCATCGACGACATACGCGGCGTGCTCGGTCACCTCAGGATGCGACGGCAAACACTCTTCTTCAGTGCCACCATCAACGACAAGATCAAAAAGCTGGCCTACACCCTGGTAAAGAAACCGATCCGCATCCAGATCAGCCCCAAAGACCCGATCAGTAAAAACGTCGACCACTCCGTCGTCTTCATCGACATGGACGATAAGCGCTTCTTTCTGGAACGTTTCTATAAGGAAAATCCGGAAGCAAAGATGCTCGTCTTCGTCCGGACCCGCGTACGCGCCGAACGGGTCGCCAAAGCGATGGGCCGGGTCAGCATTTCTTCTCTGATCCTGCACGGTGACATGAGTCAGGAGGATCGCAACGATGCCCTGGAGGCTTTCCGCAACAACGAAAAAAGGCTCATGGTGGCCACTGATGTGAGCGCCCGTGGCATCGATATTGCCGACGTTACCCACGTGATCAACTACGACCTCCCCGATCAGGCGGACAACTACGTGCACCGCGTAGGGCGTACCGGCCGCGGCGACAAGCGTGGCATCGCCTACACCTTCTGCGCGCCCGAGGAGCACGACAAACTACGGGCCGTGGAAAACTATACGGGTACCGAAATCAAAATCGTGGCACTAGACCGCTCCGAATACCGCAAGACCAAAGAATACAACCGCGTCGATAATATGGACCTGGGGGCGCTGATGAACGAGGTGGAAGAGACGCTGAAGCGGAAGAAAAAGAGAAAATGAACAGGGGCCAGTTTCGAACATCAGGAGTCAGCGCAAGCTGTAACGCATAACCCGCCGCCGTTCCTATGATCACTTTCCAGGAATCCGATCTTACGTTTTACTTCCCCAACGACTGGGTCGTGAGGAAATACGACGACACCGTTGCCTACCAAAGCCTGAGTGGTCATGGCCTTAAGGGAGTGGATTTCATCGCGCTTTCTCCGGACGGAAAACTGTGGTTGATTGAAGTGAAAAACTATCGCCCGCGGATCAGTCCGCGCGACGGCAGGGAATACCGGGCCAAGCGCAAATCACCGGAAAATCTGGCGGTAGACATCGCCACGAAATTCAACGACAGTAAGCGGCTCATTCGCATCGTCGACATCTACTTGCGCCGGGGATGGTGGCGGAGACTGCAACTGTGGTGGTACCGGTTGCGTGGGCCTAATCTTGACTCCAACTTCTGGTTCTGGTCAGAGGCCCGTCGCCGGTGTGATCTCGATCGGGCTACTGTTTTCGTACTCTGGATGGAAACACCGGAGCGTAAAACAGGCTACGACGACGAAGTGGAAGTGGTGATGCTGGCCAAAATGCCGGCCGGTGAGCAGGTGATCATTGCCGAAGCATCGCGGGAAAATTCCCTGCCGTTCGGGATACTGAAACCTACGGTCTGAGCGAAGCCGGTCCATCTCCGATCAAACACCGTACTCAGTGCAGCGGGTACATCATATAGCGGGTAGAAAAATTCGGGCGCGGCCGCAGGTGCAAAGAGAAGCACTGAAACTGACATGGCTCGATGCCGGCTACTTTGCCGTTGAGACAAAGCATCTTTTCCGACGCCGCCAGGTCAACGGCTTAAATATTTCTACCTTCCACCAGCAGCTTGTTCCCCTAGTTGCGTTATGCGTACACGCCGACGGGCTTTTACCATTCACCGGATTTATTATCTTCACCAAACAAGTAAAACGGTATGGAAAAACGGTACGAAATTGATGAGCTGGACCGGAAAATCCTGGCCCTTTTGATGGAGAACGCTAAACGCCCTTACACCGAGTTGGCGACCAGGCTGTTTGTCTCCGGAGGTACCATTCACGTGCGGATGAATAAACTCATCGCCGCCGGCATCGTGCAGGGGCAAAGCCTGCAGGTAGACCATACGAAACTCGGTTACGACATCACCGCGTTTCTGGGGGTATTTCTCAAAAGCAGCGGATCATACGCCCCCGCCACCGCTTACCTCAAGTCAATCCCGGAGATCGTCTCGGCTCATTACCTCACCGGAGGCTACAGCATTTTCCTGAAAGTGATCTGCCGGGAAACGAATCATTTACGCGACGTACTGGCGCGCATACAGGCGTACGAAGGTATCCAACGCACCGAAACCTTTATTTCGCTGGAGGAGAGCATCAACCGGCCGGTTCAGCTGCTGGGCCTGGAGGAGCTGAAGGAACTGGAGTGATCCCCGATTCGGATGAGTTGTTCGCTACGCAAAATTCTCCCGCTACCATGTTTACCCGTTCAGACGGGGCGATGTACCCGATCGGTCCGGTATTGCGGCTTCCGGGCCTGGGACCTTAAGTCACTTACAAAATAACCACGAGAGAATTTTTTCTATTCTAAGCCGACCTCGGGGTACTGCTTGCGTGTTGCCTCGGAGCTTTTGTTGTTCAACGTGAATATATTTCTAGAACTATTTTTGCATCCCGCGGCCGCGCCAAACGACTTGTCCCCCCAGGTAATTAGATGCCCATCAAAAAAAGCCACCTCCGCCGGAAAGCAGAGGTGGCTGATGGTTATACCGAACCGGAAGAATTCAGCGTTACGCTGAGAAATATCGGCGGGTATATCAGGCGCTGCGTCCTTCGGGGAAGGGAATTACCAACTCCTGACCGGGCATGATCTTGTTGGGGTCTTCGAGCGTATCTGAATTTGCGGCAAAGATGGATTTATACGCCATCGGATCGTTCAGGTACTCTTTGGCGATGAGAGAAAGGCTCTCCCCTCTGTTCACCGTATGGCGGGCATAGATTGAATGGTTTCGTACTTTGATGTCGGCCTCGATGTCGGTTGGATTCTCGCCGCCGATACGCTTGATCTCGTCCCACATCTCGTCTTTTTCGCGGAGGTATTCCACGGAACCCCCGACGCGAAGCTTGCCATCGGCTTCTTCTACGTAGCCATCGGTAGCGTTAAATTTTTCGCCCAAATTCAGGACGCTGCGGTATTTGTCTTGTAAACTCATATGAATTGGATTTAATTTGCTGCGTAGTGTTGAGAGGACATTTTCCACAGCGATTCCTGGCGGACTCCGCGAAGACATCCGAATCGGACGGTTGCACCGATCTTCTGGTGATTAAAGGTATGTTTGTCTACTTAAGTTCGATCACCTCCTCAACTTCCCAGTTGGCGCGCAGGGCTTCGATCTTAAACCGGCGAATCAGTTCCGGCTGGCGGCGGTTCAGAAAATTTCCGGCATCGTACCGTTGGTTGTCGTTACCGTCGTAAATCAATTCTACCTGATAATCTCCGGGACGGAGACCCCGGTAGGTGACGAAATACTCCCCCCTCCGACGAATAAAACGGCGGGTACCGGACACCACCTCTTCTTTTTTCACCAGACTCAGCACGTAGCTGAGGGTCGTATCCAGATCCTGCACGGACAGGCTGAGGGTGCCGAAACTCTCCGGATTTTCCACGCGGAATTTCCGGCTGATGGTATCGCGGTTGCTCTGGTTATTCCATCCGGTAAGCGCACCGGGCAGGATGTCGAGAAAGTACTGGGTATTCTGCGCCCAGCCGGTCCGGAGGGTTATTTCCCCCGGGTAAAGGGAATCGAGGTCATACCGGAAAGGCAAGCGCCCCGGCAGGGTATCCCGCCGCAGACTGATCAGACTGGTATCGACCCTCTCCAGGGGTTGGTCAAAGAAAAATACCAGCCCGGTTGCCGGGTTGGTTGTCGCTCCCGGCCCTGCCACCACTTCCGGCGCGCCGGCCGGCAAAGATCCTGCGGCGTTCACAACGATCGTATCCCGGAAGATGGCGTCGCGCCCGACAAAGATCGTATCGGCTCCGGGGTCCCGGAAAAAGAGATTGATGGTGTCCCTGACGTTGTACCGCAGGTAATCCGTCCGGTTGGTGCGCAGGTCGATTTTTTCCGCCCGCTGGTTCATCGTGATGGCGATGCGGCCCGCCGCAGCGGTATCTACGCCGATCACTTTTGCGGGGACGCCGACGGGAGAGATCCGAACGGTACCGATCTCGGTGTTGCCGTCGTTTACGGTGAGGAGGCTATCGATGAAACCGATGGAGAGGGGCTTAAATGTTCCGTTAAGGTCGACGTAATAATTCGTTGCACCGGGATTGCGCACCAGCCCCACGGCCCGGTAGCGTCCCGGGCGAATGTTGTAAATGGTGAACGATCCCTCCTCGTCGGTCTGGGCGAAGTAAGTAGGGTTTTCCGTGGTCGTGGCGGTATCGGACAGATTGGAGTAGAGGGTGAACGTAGCACCGTCGACGGGCTCACCGGTGAAGTCTTCCACCAGGGTTCCGCTAACGGTGGCGGAGTCGAGGACAGGGCCGGTAGCGAACACGAAACGCAGGTTCTCAGTCGGGTTGCCCTCGTTCAGGTCTTTGATCGCCGAGCCGATGTTGACGACGTAAGTGACGCTGTCGCGCAGTTCCAGTCCCTGCAGGGGGATTACCAGGCTGCGTCGGCGCAGGTAAGGTTGGTTATCAGGGCCCAACGCCAGTGGCGGAGAAATGATGATCTCCTGCTTGGCGTCCTGCTCGACCCACTCGTCAAAAGTGATCACGATCTCTTCGGGGCGGAAATTGGTCTGAAAATTGGGGGTGGTTTCCTCTTCAATTAGTACCGGACCGATAGAATCGCGCGCGCCACCACTGGGGGAGGTCGGGGTAGCGCAGTGCTGCAGGGTGAACAGCTGGGTGATGAAAACCAGGAGAAAGCCGGCTAGGGCGAGAAGGGTACGCGTCATTGCGGGAATTGATACCGGAATACTGACCCGGCGTGGTGTTGGTCGGGCGAAGGTAACGTTGTCTTAACGATAGTATACAGTCGGCGCTGAGAAGTCGGTCGATTACGGGTGTTATCCTGCTCCGGCATATTACTACAGCAGCAGGTCCATATTCACGTTTTCCTCGATCAGCTCAACGGCCCGCCGGATCTTCCACGGCGTTTTCAGGTTGATTTTTACTTCCATCTGGTTGATCCGGACGGCGGCGCCGTAGGTATCCAGCGCGCAGGTGACGACGGGGATTTTGTGCTCATTGATAAAATCCTGGTGCGGCAGTTCGGTACTTTCCTTATCGGATCCCGTGACCACGATGCCCGAGATGGTGGAGCCGGGGAGGTTACGTTCGCGAAGAATGGCCTGCAGCACGGTCAGGGCCTCCTCCAGCCGGCGGTTGCGGGCCAGAATGAGCAGGTTCTTCAGGTTTTTCACTTCGGCCTGGGCGAGCAGGCTTCCGCTGGCAATATTCTCTACGGGATTGTTCAGGCGTTTGCGGTGGTAGATCGTTTTGCCCTTCAGAGCCCGGCGGATGCTGGCCATGATGGGGCTGGAGAGCGTCTTTTCGTACGGCAAAACGCCCAGGAGGGGAATGCCCAGCTTGGTAAGGTAAATGTCGAGATACTTGCGCACCTTCTCCTGTTTGTGGGGCAGGGTTTTGTTGACGATGACGCCCCGGACGGGCACCCTGCGCTCCCTGAAAAGGGCCAGGTTCATGTTCAGTTTATCGATGGTACTGCCGATGCCGCCCTCCACGATCATCACCACCGGAGCCCCCAGCAACTGGGCGACCTGGGCGTTGCTCATATCACAGACGGACCCGACACCGGGATGGCCCGTACCTTCATAGATCACGAAGTCGTTTTCCGCCTGCAGCTTTCTGCTGGCCCGGGTGATGCTTTCCGAAAAATTGAACGCCGTCGGATCGTCGAGATACTGAGACGTTACCCCCCGCCCGATGATGACGGGGCTGTGTAATTCAGCTTTGAGTTCAAAATCCATGCCGCGGGCGAAGAGCAGGGCGTCTTTGTCGACCCGCAGTTCGCCGAGTTCGACAAACTCCTGACCGACGGGTTTGGAGTAACTCACTTTATGGCCACGGGCGCGGATGGCGGCCATGAGGCCGAGCGTGCACGTGGTTTTTCCGACGTGCTGGGAGGTGGCGGCGATGTAGAGGCGGTCTAGCATAGTTTTTTCTTGGTTCCCCTCCCCCGGCCCGTCAACCGGGAGAAAGGCGACGGCTCGGGTGTCGTAATTTTGGCGAGTTTGGATATGTCAGTACCCACCAGTTGGTTGAAAATTACAATTTCCGCAACCGAAGGTTACGCCACCGTACGCGGATACCACCGCCATCGTGGATTTGCAGGGCGATGGCGCCTTTTCCTTCGCCGATTTTAGCGTCGGTGAGGTCGATCATTGCGGTGCCGTTGAGCCAGGTTTGCACCCGCGGCCCCGCCACCCTGATCTTCATCTTATTCCACTCCCCCATTCTGAGGGCCCGGTCTTTCTCCGCTTCCGGTTTGATGAGCCAGCCCCGGCCGTACGACTCGTAGATGCCACCGGTATTATTGCCCGGAGGGGCGACTTCGGCCTGCCAGCCGGTGATCTTGGTGCCTTCCAGCGTGGAGCGAAAGAAAACACCGCTGTTGCCGTCGGCCTCCTGCAGGAATTCCAGTTCAAGTTCGAAATCGTCGTAAAAGGCTTCGGTGGAAAGGTAGCCGTACTCGCCCTTCGGTCCGCTTTCACAGATGATCTCGCCGTTCTCCACGTACCATTTTTCGGAACCGTGATTGATCCACCCGTCGAGATTTTCTCCGTTGAACAGACTAACCCGGGAGCTTACGCAGCCGGTCAGCAGCAGGACGGGCAGGAAGGCCGTCAATAATATTTTCTGACTTGAATTCATGATCATTTTGGTGTTTGCCTGATAAGTTCCAATGTACGACGGCGGCACATATAAAACCCGGCGACAACCGGAATGCTGTAACGTTAATCGGATACAATTCCCAGTGCCGGCGTCTCCCGCCACCTCCCCCGCGTAAAATCGGGGAACTGCTGCGGCATTCCCTCCGCCGCCACCGAAGCTTCCGACAGCGGTGCCACGGCGCTCCAAAAGCAACCTTCGTAAACGTTCTGATCCAGTGGCAGTCCCTTTTGGAGGCACTCTACGATGCGGTACATCATGATCCCGTCCATGCCACCGTGACCGGAGCCTTTCGCGGCCGCTACGAGTCGTTTGTACAGCGGGTGATCGTACCGGGCGCGCAACTCGTCCAGCGCTTCGCCCTGGGCCCAGGCGTGGTGACTGTCCGTAGCACCGGGCACCCCTCCTTCGAGGGCCACACGGGTGGGGAAGCCGGCCAGCGTTCCCCGCGTACCCTGCAGCAGATTATGGCGGGTATAGGGCCGGGGGCTCGTTTCATCCCACTGCACCATGATCGTGCGGCCAAGGATGGTTTTTATGATCACGGTGTTGAGATCACCGCCTTTAAAGTCGAGTTTATTCCATTTATGTTCCGCCGGATAATTTTTACCGGCGTACAGCTGACGGCCACGGGCGGGCGTGGAGAAAGACACGAGGCTGTTGAAGTTATCCTCCGTTCGCGCCAGGTTCATGTACTGGGCAACGGGGCCGAGGCCGTGGGTGGGATATAGATTTCCGTTGCGCTCGGCGTAATGGTGCGTTCGCCAGCTACCGGTGCCGCGCTCCTCCTCCTTCATCTGAAAACGCAGTTCGTGGATGTAGGCGGCCTCCGCATGCAGCGGCTCCCCGATCACGCCCTGGCGGACCATGTTGAGGAACATCAGCTCGTCCCGGTTGTAGTTCACGTTCTCCATCATCATGCAGTGCCTGCGGGTACGCTCGCTGGTATTGACGATGTCCCACATCTCGTCGATCGTTACCGCAATCGGCACTTCCACGCAGACGTGCGCGCCGACCTCCATGGCGGCGATGGTCATCGGGGCGTGGTTCTTCCAGTTGGTGGCGATGAATACTACGTCCGGCCGCACCTCACTGAGCATCGTCCGCCAGCGGTTCTCGTCGCCGTGGTAGGTTGCGATGCGCCGGTGGCGCGTGCCCCCACCCACACCAACGGCGATACTTTTCCATTTATCCACGTTGTCTTCGTACAGATCACTGATTGCGACGACTTCCGTATTCGGTAGTCCGGCCAGAAATTTCAGGTGATCACCGCCCCGGGCCCCGACCCCGATGAAGGCGGCGCGGAGGTTGGGCATCGGCGGGGCGGCGTAGTTGCCCATGTACTCGCCTTCGCTGGTTGAGACGTGCCGGGTGGCGGCGCTGTTCATTTGCAGGCTGCCGGTAAGCAGGGCGGCGCCGGAAAGAGAACCGCGTTTAAGAAAATTTCGACGGGAGTTGTTGCGCATGATCAGTTTGGTGATTAACGGACAATATAGTCGGAAATTAACATCTTTTTTGCGCGGACGCAGGATGCAAAGCCTTCGCTATAATACAACATAGCCCCGTCGCCCCCGACATCTAATCTCTAACCTGCCCGCAACGCAGCCCCCTAAAAATATTGGCTAAAGCTTCTTCACCATCCGGGCCGGACTCCCTCCCACCATCACGTTATCCGGAACGTCTTTGTACACCATACTTCCCGCCATCACCACGGAATTATCCCCGATCCTGGTTCCTGGAATCGTAGCACTCTTGACCCCGAGAAAACAATTACTCCCGATGATCGTCGTCCCGCCCAGCGTCACACCGGCCGTTATTTGACTGTGGTCACCGACTATGCAATCGTGGTCTACGCTGGATAGGGTATTTACGATCGTGTTGTTCCCCACCACGGCCCCGGCCCCGATTACGCACCCGGGGCAGATGACAACACCTTGCCCGATCTGGGCATTACCGGCTACGAAGGTATGGTCGGAGATACAGTTGGCCACTGCCACGTTCAGCTCTTTCAGTCTATTGTACAGTTTTATCCGGATCGGGTTGCTGCCCAAACCGAGAAATATATCCGCCCCCTCCCGCTCTTCAAAATCATCAAAGAACTCATCCTGATTGATCACCTCCCCCGCCGTAGGGGCGAGATCGACGTACATAATTGACTCGTACCTTTCAGCGATGATGGAGAAAATAACCCGCGCGTGGCCGCCGGTACCGAATATGTATGCCGCCTTCATCATTTTTTTGCTTTTACGGTAAACACTTCCGCCATTTTCTTATCGTCGGATTTACGATACAGCGAACTGTGCGTACGGATCAGGTCTCCGTCTTGCGCCACGAAGTGCAGTTTGTACACCACTATTTCGTGGATGTCGCAATTGGAAAAGTACAGGATATCTCTGGCTTTGGTGAAGTAGTTCTCTTCCCACCGGTCATTCCCCGCGTTGAACAGTTCAACGTTGGCGTATTCAGCCTCGCAAAAATCGTTGATGATCGGGTAGGCGGCAAAGTACAACAGCCCCACCCCGTTCAGGTCGTAATAAGGGTTCAGGGTGTATTCCGTTTCAAAGAGTACTTCCTCCCCCATCGTGAACTGGAATCCGTCCAGTTCAAAGGCTTTCAGTTCCTTGCGCTTCAGGAGCCGGTATTCGTTTCCGAAGGCGGGCATCTCCCCGGATTCCCGTACGGTATTGTTCTGGGTAAAGGGCTGGCTTTTTACCAGATCTTTATTTCCTCCGCCACCACGCCGGGCAAAGCTCGTCATCAGTTCAGCATTCAGTTTGTTACGGGTGGAGTTAAACGTAACGGAACTGAAATAGAGGCCCTTTCCGTACCTTTCGATCTGGCTGTTAAGCGTTATTTCCTCGTTTTCTACAAAATGTGCAAGCGAGTTGTTGCACTCGTACTTGATCCGTACAAAGGTGGCATACAGCCTGTTGCCCATTTCGTCTTCGATCTTATCGGATTCCACGCCCAGACCCTCACACAAGAGTGTCCAGTGCTTATTACCGATGGATTTGAACAACCAGTTTTCCGAAAGGCTTTCGAGGGCCATTTGCGGCATGTTGATGCGCAGGGTCTCGTTTATTTCCCGAAGGTCGGATGCGTTGGCGACCGTCTTTTCACCGGGCGAATCAGCGTACTCGATGATGTCGCTAAAGGAGCGGAAAGAGGTCCAGTCCTTATCCGAGATCGTAGTTCCGAGTGACCGCTCGAACTCTACCCGAACGGCAACCAGATCGATACTGTCCACTCCGATATCCGAGAAAGTTTCCTTCGTCTGTACGGGCTCGAACTCGGGAACGATCGTCTTGATCAGATCGATGTAATTACGCATGTATAAATTGATTATGATTGTTTATAAGTTCCGAGCCACCTGGCGAGTCGGCATATATTGACGGCAAAGCTAAGTTGAAATAAAGGTTAACCAAGTTTTCTTGAGAAATTTAGCGTTAGCACACTTCCGGGTGTAAGGCTGTTTTTGCCATCCGGACGGTGAGGGTTCGCTGCAGTGCATCACGAAAGGCCAACTGTAAATCATATTTATACGCCTCATTGATTAACTTACTTTTCCACCCTGTGCACAAGCACTAAAATCCAACATCGCTATCTTTGCCGTCATGGCCACCGTCACCGTCGAAAATTACCTGAAAGCCCTGCTGGCCCTCGCCGACCCCACCGGTAAGGTCTCCATCTCCGATCTCTCCCGGTCGCTGGGGGTGAGCACACCTTCGGCCAACAGCATGGTTAAGAAACTGGCGGAGCGCGACTTGGTGAACTACGAGAAGTATAAACCTCTGAGTCTCACCGCCGCCGGCCGCAAAGCCGCCGCATTGGTGGTCCGGAAGCACCGCCTCACGGAAATGTTCCTCGTCGAGCGCATGGGCTTCGGCTGGGAGGAGGTCCACGCCATCGCCGAGCAGATCGAGCACGTCAATTCCCCCGACTTCTTTACCCGCATGGACGAAATCATGGGCCATCCCACCCTCGACCCCCATGGTTCTCCCATCCCCGACGCCGAGGGCCGCTTCATCCAAACGCACCGCCGCCGCCTCAGCGATTGCCAGGCCGGCCAGACCGTTACCATCGTCGGTCTCGCCCACGACTCCAACGATTTTCTCCACTTTCTAAACGACCGGCAACTCAAACTGAACTCCGACCTCGTCATCCACCACCGGGAAGTGTTCGACGGTACCCTTACGGTATCTTACCCGGGGTACGATAGAGTAACACTCAGCCAGACCGTTGCGGACCGCTTACTGGTACTTCAGCAAGATTGACCGCAAGCCCCTAAAGTCAGGAAAAAGCGGTGGCTTTGATTTCGTCTTGAGTTGTATTCCCCCCGTTCATCCAAAATAATCAGCTAGCGTCCCGGATACCCGGAAGAAGCCACCTCTTCCTCCTCATCCGTCTTACGGTTTTTCCACCAAAGAAAGGCGATCGTACCGATCAGCAGGTAAGGCATCCCCAGCATGTACAAAATGCCGTTGTTTAGCCCCCGCCCTTCGGTGCCTCCGTTTGCCAAATTGGTTTCGGCGGTCGCCCGGCACATCGGACACTGGGCCAGCAGTTCTTCTCCCGTCCCCGATAAGGCCACCAGGATAAAAGCAAACACGATAAGCAATATCTTTTTCATAGCTGATATTTTACCCGCCCGAAGCGAAACATTCTAAGGATAATAACTGCGCAGCATTAAATAGACCACCGGCCCGGTGATCGCCACGTACAACCAAAGCGGCCAGACTACCCGCGCCATTTTTCGGTGCAGAGCGTATTTGCCCACCAGCGCCCGCAGAGTTGTTAACAAGATAAAAGGCAAAAGGATGCCGGCCAGCGCGATGTGTGACAGCAGAATGACCAGGTAAACCGGCCGAATGCCAGCCACCGCAGCCGACTCCGCCTCGGAGAGCACCCCGTTCAAATCAGCATCTCCGTAGATGACTTCTGGCGTAGTGAAGTGATAAACCACGTAGCAGAGTAGAAAAAGCACCGAAAATCCAAGCGCTATGGCGTTGGCGTTGCGGTGGGCTACCACCTTCTTTTGTTTAATGAAGTAGAGTGAGAACAACAGCGCCACAGCCGTCAGTGCATTCAGGGTAGCGTTCACGGCGGGTAAAAAGTTAACGTCCCAATCGTCGGGTACCGGCAGTTTATACTGCCGCATCACGCCCACCAGTAGCAGTACTACGGCGGAGACGACCCAGACGAGGATCTTCAGTACCCGCTCCTTTTCGGGGTACGTATTCAGTTGTGGATAGCGTACATCGGCCATATTAAAGTTCTTTGGCTCTTTTCAAAATGAGGTCCTTGCGCTCGGGCAACGGAATGATGAGGGAGACGAGCTGCACCAGCCCGATCGTTTCGTCGCGCTCGGCCAGGTTGTAGTGCTTCACGACGGTCAGGGAGCTGTCTACGAGGGCGACGATCGGCGTCTCGCCGGGAGCGTCGAAGCCCCCGAGCGGCAACTTAAAATCCCTGGCGCTGCGCGCAAACTCCGTCGCGTCGGCACGCAGGAAACTGATCATTGCGGTATCGGGCAGATTATGAACCCGGGCGAAATTTTCAGCCGTAGCGGCGGGGTCGTCAGCCAGCGTGATTGTGGTGAAGTACAGGTTAGGGCTGTTAGCAAACTGGCGGTAAAGGCTGTCCAGCATCAGACCATATTGCTTGGTGGCAACGGGCTTGGTGGGGTCCAGCCAGCCGACAATGGTCATTGCCCCCCGGTACCGTTGCGGTTGTTCGCCACGTACGGCGGGCAGTTTGCTAAGGTCCGGCATCTTTCCGAAATCTCCCTGCGTTTTGATGGCATCTTTCCGGTACTGGTAGCCACTACTCAGGTACAGGTACGAGATACCCGGCAACCCCACCAGCAGAAAGATGACGACGAGGGTACTGAAAATTTGCTTCGGTTTAGCCATGACTTACTTGTCTTGTGTAAAGGTAACGGCGTGGCATCCGCTTTGCTTAACGTTTGTAGGAATTATGACTTCGCGGTTGCTTTCCAATACGACTACCGGCAGAATATGTGGGCGGGAACGCAGGATGCAAAAAGAAGATCTTCGAAAACAAAACCCCAGAGTCGGCAGTACTGATCAATCTTCCGACGGAGACCATTCTCCTTCGCAACCATTACCGCACCAGCGGCCGCGGCCCTTAAGTTGACACGATATCGAGTCATGTAACGCCTTACAAACGAAACGTCGCCCCCGAACCCGAAAGTCCGACGGCGACGCAACGTTAAGATTGTTACGGACGACTATCCGATGATCAGATCAGTTTCTTCGAGAATCACCGAGCCGATAACGTCCGACTTGGTTTCCATCCGGTCCCGCTCCTTCACGGTCTCCCGGTTTTCCTTCCAGGCATCACCTTCGTAGAAAAAAGCGATCACTCCCCACAACAGGAGGAAAGTTGGCAGCAATACGCTCATGGCCAGACCACGTACCTCGTAGGCCATGTGCATGAATTCATAGATGATGAAGTACGCCTTATAGATCGAGAAAGCAATGATCAGCAGGGCCAGCAGGATAAACAGCCAGGGGTGTTCCTTGGCGAAATCGGTAGCTTTACCCAGCGAGAGTATAACCTCGATAACGGTTACTGCGGCAAGGAGAGCCAGACCCTTCCAGACCGATTTTATGGAATCTTCGTAGCTAAGATGATCAGCCATGATGTTAATTTTTCACCGGAAGTTTCCGGTACAGTTTTTAGTTTGAGTGAACGCCGGTACCGCATTCTGAGCCGTTTAGCACCGGTCATTAGCCCGCAGATAAGGTTAAAAGCGGAAAAGAGTTATTCTACAGGAGGTAAAACACCAGGAAAACGAAAACCCAGACCAGATCGACAAAGTGCCAGTATAGCCCGATTTTTTCCACCATTTCGTAGCCGTTTCTGCGTCCGGCATAAACGCCGCTGCCCGCATTAATCAGGATGATCAGCAGAAAGCCCACGCCGGTCAGGACGTGAAAACCGTGGAAGCCGGTAATACCGAAGAACAAGGCGCCGAAGGCCACCGGCCCGAATTCCTGCGCTTTGACCTGTCCGGCGTCGTATCCGTCCAGTACCTTATACTTACGGTGGATGTAGCCTCGCTCGTCCACCATGTATCCTTTCTCGTCGGTTTCCTCGGTCGGGTACTCGAAATGAGCTTCCCCCTCATGGCCCTCGCCGTGGCTTTCTCCCGCTTTATGCATCAGGTAAGTCTCGCCCGCTACGACCTTCTCGTCGGTGGGGTTGCCGGTTGCAGGATCGAGGTATACGCCATTTTCGGTGTAAGTTCCAAACGGATTTGTAGTGATCGTCATGTGCTCCACCCCGATCAGGTTACTCCACTCCCAGGCCTGACAGCCCAGGAAGCCGGCGCCCCCGAGTACGGTAAGCAGCATCCAGAACACCACGCCGCGCTTGTTCTCGCGCGCGCCTTCCTGTACCGCCCGGACCATCGTGCCGGAACTGATGATGAGCAGGAAAGACATGAAGGTTACGAAGATCAGCGGCGCGTGGCCACCCGGAAAGTACTCGTGCAAACCGAAGGGAACGGTGCGGAACACAAAATCCGGTACCGGCCAGCTCGGACTGCTGATGCGCAGCGTACCGTAGGCAATCAGGAAACCGGCAAAAGTGAAAGCATCGGAAAGCAGGAAGTACCACATCATCAGCTTCCCGTAGGAAGTCGCAAAGGGTTTTTTATCACCGCCTTCCCAGCCTCCATCGGGTTGGTGGTGCTCTGCGTGCGCCTCGTTCTCGACGAGTGTGTCCGTTTCTGTGGCCATGTGTAACGTTGTTTAAACTCGGTGGTTAATACTCCCGGAGCCGGAGCAACGGAATGTTCTCTTATTGATGAATTTCAGTTAGCGCTGCAGGCTCAGAAATACGATGAGGTAGATCCAGAGCAAATCAACAAAATGCCAGTACGTCAGCGTCAGCTCCAGACGAAGTTGCCGGGCGGGGGTACGCTTCAGTTTGCGCAGGAACGCAACCGCAAGGGCTACGGCCAGAATGGCAATACCGCCGATAACGTGCAGGGCGTGAAGTCCGCTCAGCGCATACACAAAACTCGTCGAAGGATTGATCTTTACGTCCAGCCCGATCGCGGTCATCTCCTGCCAACCTACCAACTGCAGGATAACGAAGGCAACACCGAGCAAAAAAGAAATGCTCAGCAAAGTTTTGTACGCCCCTTCCGCTTCACGTTTGAAGGCGGCGTAGGCGGCGTGCAAAGTTAGACTACTTACAACGATGACCAAAGTGTTCCAGTAGAAAATAGATGGCAAGTCGAATTCCAGCCAGTTACCCGCCGCGCGCCGCACGATAAATGCGCTCGTAAGTGCCGTAAACATCATGATCAGACTCACGATGCCGACCCAGAGAGCCAGTTTCTTCGGGTGGATCTTATTGTGCCGCGTGGCAGCCTGCATATCTTTTTTTACGGTAGAATCCATGGCACTCAGTTTAAAAGAATTGCTGACCGAGCCAGTAAATCGTAAAGGCCAGCGGCAGGTACGCAAAAGAGAAAAACATCATTCCCAGGGCGGTCTTCCGTCCGGGGTTCGAGCGGAACACCAGCGCAAAGCGTAAAAAAACGCCGCTAAGCAGCAATACCATGACTGCGGCTGGCAGGGCCGTGAAGCCTAAGTAATAGGGCACCACCGACAGCGGCAACAATACCAGGGTAGCCAAGACCGAATCGCGTCCCAAAAGCCCCGCATCCACCGTACCGTCTTTTTCCGGGACCAGTTTAAAGCCGGCGCGGGTATAGTCTTCATAGCCCAGGTATCCGATGGCATAAAAATGAGGCAGTTGCCAGAAAAACTGAACGGCAAACAACGCGATGCCGAGAAGCGTAATGCCGTTTTCCGCAGCCGCACAACCGATCAAGGCGGGTAAGGCTCCGGGAATGGCACCGACCAGTATCGCAACGGGGCCGACTCTTTTGAGGGGGGTGTATAGAAAAGCATAGCTGATAAGCGATACCATACCCAGAAAAGCCGTCCACGGATTGAACAGCGCCAGCAGGGTAATTCCGCCGATGCTTGAAAAGCCGGCCATCAGCAAGGCATCGCTGCTGGTCAGGCGCCCTTCGGCCAGGGGGCGGGTTTTCGTCCGCTCCATCAACTTGTCAAAATCTTTTTCCAGTACCTCATTGATGATGTTGGCAGCCGCAGTGGTCAGGAAACCACCGGCGGTGAGCACCATGATGTGCCACCAGCTGAATACCCCCGCGCCCAGCGCTACGAGGTATGCGAGTACGGAAGACAAAACCACCGTTGCGGAAAGTCGGAACTTCACCAGAGCGGCTAGATCGGTCAGCCGCTGACCGGCTCCGAATGACATCTCCCGCGAAGTTGACTGCTCTTTCATACTTTCGTAAACAACTCTTTGATAGGAATCTAGATTAGAAAATAGGAGCTAGAAGCTGACTCCTAACTCCTAGTTTCTAAATCTGAACTTCAGGGCATTAGTGCGCCGGAGACTCTTCTTCCGATACCGGTTCGACCTGCGAGATGAACTCCCGTCCGTCTTTACCATAGTCGTAGGCCCAGCGCGTTACTGCCGGAAGCTTACCCGGCCAGTTGCCATGACCGGTCGCTATCGGCGTGGTCCACTCCAGCGTATTGGCGTTGTAAGGATTCATTGTTTTCATCTTTCGTCCGCGCCAGATGCTGTAGAAGAAGTTGATCACGAAGAGCAACTGAAAACCAAAGGTGATGACGGCGGCAATAGTAATGAACTTATTTAACCCGTCGAAGTGACCGAAGGTCTGAAACGAATCAAAACTGAAATACCGGCGGGGAACGCCGGCCATGCCGAGGTAGTGCATCGGCCAGAACACGCAGTAGGCGCCGATGATCGTACCCCAAAAATGGAACTTGCCAAGCGTCTCGTTCATGAAGCGACCATACATTTTCGGGAACCAGTGGTAAACACCGGCGTACATTCCGAAGAAGGCCGCCACTCCCATCACGATGTGGAAGTGAGCCACAACGAAGTATGTATCGTGCAGTTGAATATCAAGCGTGGAATTACCCAGCCAGATACCGGTAAGGCCTCCGGAGATGAACATCGAGACGAACCCAATGCCGAACAGACTGGCGGGGTTAAATCGAATGTTGCCACCGTAAAGCGTTGCAATCCAGTTGAACACTTTTACCGCCGAGGGAACGGCAATGATCAGCGTGAAGATCACGAAGAAGTTAGCGATGAACGGATTGACACCCGACATGAACATGTGGTGCGCCCAAACGATGAACGACAGGAAAGCAATGGCCAGAATTGAGAAAACCATGGCTTTGTAACCGAAAATCGGCTTGCGGGCGTGTACCGAAAGTACTTCGGATACGATACCCATGGCGGGCAGAATGATGATGTATACCTCCGGGTGGCCCAGGAACCAGAAAAGGTGCTGGTACAGGATCGGACTACCACCAACGTGATCGAGCGCCGCCCCGCCGATATAAATTTCCGACAGGTAAAAACTGGTACCGATGCCCCGGTCGAGCATCATCAGAAAGAAAGCGGACACCAGCACGGGGAACGACAGGAGACCGATGATGGCCGTTACGAAGAAGGCCCAGATCGGCAAAGGCAGACGCCACATACTCATACCCTTGGTACGCAAGTTCAGTACCGTGGTAATATAGTTGATACCACCGAGCAGGACGGAAACAACGAACATGACGAGGGAAATCGTCCAAAGCGTCATACCCGCGCCGGACCCGTCCATGGCCTGGGGCAGAGCGGATAGCGGAGGATAAGCCACCCAGCCACCGGCAAACGGACCGGTACTGAGGAACAACGACGCGAACATGATCATTCCGGAAATGAAGAAAAACCAGTAGCTAAGCATATTCAGCAAAGGTGAAGCCATATCACGGGCACCGATCATCAGTGGAATGAGCAGGTTGGAGAAGGTACCGGACAGACCCGCCGTAAGGACGAAGAAAACCAGAATGGTACCGTGCATTGTCACTAAAGCATAGTAGAAATCAGGTACCAGAGAGCCGATCCCGTCGGAGTTGACGGTGATCCACTTGCCGAGTACCGGCTTGAGCCAGGCGATGCTTTCCTCGGGAAAGCCGAGTTGCATCCGGAAAACCAGGGACATCAAACCACCAATGATCGCCCACATCATTCCCGTGATCAGGAACTGCTTGGCGATCATTTTGTGATCCTGTGAAAAGATGTAGTGCGACACAAAGTTCGACTGGTACTTGTCCCCATGGTGGTGCTCATGAAAGTGGTCGTCGTAACCCAGTTCCTGGATCAGTGCCTCGTCACGAGTTGCGGGTGCTAGAATTGCTGTTGCCATAATGTTCAGCTTTTAAAATAATGCTCGGTGTGATAGTTTACTTGGAAGGTTCTTCTGCCTCCATTCTTATTTCCTCCGCCAGCGGAACCTCGCCCCGCGTTACGTAGAGCTCGGTGCGCCGGTTTGCCTGCCGGCCTTCGTCCGTTGCGTTGTCCGCGACCGGGTCCGTGGATCCGTAGCCGGTGCTGTTGAGGCGGCCGGCGTCGATACCCTTATTGATCAGGTAATCCCGTACGGAAGCAGCGCGGCGCTGGGACAGGGTAAGGTTGGAATCAAAGTTTCCGGTACTGTCGGTATGTCCCTTCAACATGGAATTAACGTCGGCGTTCTTTTTCAAAAACGCAACGGCGTCATCGAGCTGGTACCGGCTCAACTCGGTAAGCTGAGCGCTTCCGGTTTCAAAAGTCACGTACTTGAGGATGAGGGTATTGTCTACATCGTCTGCCGTTTCCAGAGCCGTATTTGCCTCGGTGTTGAATTCCTTGCGTCGCTGAAGGATCTCGGCGGGGAAAAGCATGCTGCCATTAGGGTCGTTTTCCGTACCGCGCACGTTCTCCAGATAAAAAGATTTCTGTTTCTCAGCCCAAAGTTCGTACTCGTCCTGTTCAAGAATGGTTACGGAGCGCTTCATCGACCAGTGACCTTTGCCGCATAGCTCCGCGCAAGCCAACTCAAACTCCCGGGTTTCCCACAGTTGCTTGGTGGGATCTTCCGGATCGGGGATCTGGTATTCGGGATATTCGCTCAGGCTCCGGCGCCATTCCTTGGTGGTTTTGGTAGGCGTGAAGACGAAAAAAGTGGGTATCCCCGGAACGGCGTCCATCTTTACCCGAAACTGGGGCAGGTAGAAATCGTGAAGCACGTCCTTGGCGGTGATCCGCACCCGGATTTTCTGATCTACGGGTAGTACCAGGTTATTAACCAGAATATCATCGGCGTTCTTAAGGTCGGTCCAGTCCTGACCGAGCGGGTTGTTACCATCGATCAGGCGGAAGTTCTTACGACCCAGCAAGCCGTCTTCGCCGGGATAGCGCAACTGCCAGGCAAACTGATAGCCGGTTGCCTCGATTTCCATGTAGTCATCATCGGCACCGACGTCGCCCATGATGTCATTCCATGCGTCGAGTCCTCCGATCACGAGAAAAGTCATCACGATGGCGGGAATTCCCGTCCAGACGATCTCCAGCGTATTGTTGTGGCTGATGAACTGGGCTTTCTTGCCCTTTTGCTGTCGGTATTTGAATGCGTACCAGAACAAAAGAACGTGGGTGATGATGAAGACGATGTAAGTCACCATGAAGGTAACGTGCATCATGCCATCGATCCGGCTGCCGTGAGCCGATGCCGACTCGTGCGGACCGTAACCCAAAAACCAGTTCTTGAATGTGAAGATCGTCCAGGTGCCGATCACCAGAAAGGCGATCATAAAGGCCACCAGGTAGATTCCCGTCATTTGGGTATTACGGGCTTCCACCTCCTCCGCGCCCCGCAACTGCTTGGCCAGATCACGAACGCGCGCGATCTGCAGTACGATGAGAAGCAAAAGTGCAATACAGATAAATACAATTAGTGTAGACATCAGCTTTAAGTTAGCTTTTATTTTTTTGACAATCTAAAATGTTTGATTTCAGACTGCTCACAAATTTAACGAGAGAACACCAATAGTGTTAACCGCTTACACCTTATTTAGATCAATTCCACGCAAGGCAATGCCGGTCTAGGTATGGTGGTGGAGGCTTTCCTCGAAGTAGGGATCTCTTTTGGGTTGCAACGGGGCTTTCGCCAGTGTGCTGAACACAAAAAACAGGAAACCTCCCAGGAAACCCAGGAAAATTCCGATCTCCAGTAAGCCCGGGACCGTGTACCCGGCTTTGTACGGCAGAAATACCCGGGTGGATACCCGCCCGTCGCCCGGAACCGCATCGAGCGCTCCGGATGTTGTGTGGTCATCATCGTGCCCTCCGGAGGCTGCATGTCCGTCGACGTGGCCGTCAGAATGCGAACCGTCGGCATCATGGTCGTGGTCGGCGGTGGCATGGCCATCGTCGTGGCTGCCGGCGGCATGGTCACCACCGTGATCGTCCGCGGCGTGCCCCATCGTGGCGTGCTCTTCGTCTCCGTGGGCGCCCGCATCGTGGCTCATATGGATCAGGCTTTCGCGCGCGGCGGGCTTGATCATGTTGAAGTAGTCGAACCAGTGGCCGAAGAACACGATCGCCGAGGCAAAGAACAGGGTACCGAACTTTCGCTTGGTATCGTTACGCATCAGGATGAAGAACGGCGCGATGAAGTTCAGCAACAGGTTACCCCAGAATAGTACCGGGTAGTTGTCCATCCGCGTTCGGAAATAGATCGTCTCCTCCCCTACGTTTCCGTACCAGATCAGCATGAACTGGCTGAACCATACGTAGGTCCAGAAGATAGAAATTGCGAATAGATACTTACCAAGATCGTGAAAGTGCTCGGCGTTGATACCCGGGTAATACCCACGGCTTTTCAGGTAGATCAGGATCATGATCGTCAGGGCCGTCATCGCTACGAAAAGGGAAGCCGAGGCGTACCAGGCGAACATCGTCGAGTACCAGTGCGCGTCGAGCGACATGATCCACTGCCAGATACAGGCCGCGGTCGTGAAACCGAGAATGATCAGGAAGGGCGCCGCGTAAGCTTTGATGCGGGCATGATGCCGGAAGTCGGTCGTGCCGTTCACGTCCTCGTCGACGCTGATCTGACGGATCCGGCTGATGAAGAAGTACCAGATGCCCATGAAGATCACGGTAGCACCGGTGTACCAGTACTTGTTCAGGAAGGCGGATTTATGCGTCAGGATCGGATCGGCGGCCACGGCCTCCGCATCGTTCCAGTGGTACAGGTGGTGGCTGTGCGTGAACAGTCCGACGATGATGACGCCGAACAGGAACAGGGCCGGAAGCAGAAACATGCCGAAACTCTCCCAAACCCGCTTGAACTGCACGAACCAGCCGGCGTAGGCCGTTGTAAAGGCGGCGTAGGCGAAACAGGCCATGAAGGAAATACCGGCAAAGAACACGGTATTGTGCAGCAGGTTGGTCCAGAAGCGCATGTGGTGCCCTTCCCCGCCGTCAACAAAGTAGCTGACGATGAGCAGTAGCAAACCGAAGATTGCCGTGGCACCGGTTACTGTTTTCGCTCGGGATGAGAATACAAAGTTCTCCATCTGTAGTATTGGTTTCAAGGACCCGTAGGCCGCTTTAAGTTCTTTAAATAAGGGGTGTCGGCTTACTTCTTCTTCAGTTGGTTGCCGGCCGGGGCACCGGCGGCGGCGTTGTCCGTCAGCTGCCCGGCTTCTTCGGCCTGCTGCGCCTCGCGGAGTTCGCGCATGGCAACCGGGTCGAATTTGGCTCCGGGGATGCCGAACGAACGGTTGAGCGTATTGGCCTCGGCGGAGTATTCGGTCTTCGTTTCCTTGGCCTGCAGGCTGCGGATGAAGTGGATCACCTGCCAGCGCTCCTCATAATTGAGCTTGTCTTTATAGGCGCCCATGGCGTTGTAGCCGTGGTAGATCGCGTTGTAGTACCGTCCGTTGCTGGCCGTCAGCAGGTCACCCTGGATGAAGTTGGCCGGGGCGAGGGGGTATTTGGCGTTGGGGTTCTGCTCGTCGTCGTACAGGTAGCCCAGTCCGTTACCCTGGTTGCCGTGGCAGATGGCGCAGAAGATGTTATAAAGGTTGGCTCCGCGGATCAGCCCTTCTTCCGTGATCGGGAAGGGGTTATCGCGCAGTTCGGCAATGGCCTTCAGCCGGCCCTCGGCGGTATCGTCGTAGTAGTACGGCACGTGACCGTTGGTGGGTACGCTGATGGAGCTCATGTTGTCGGCGTCGACCACGCTGCCGCGCATCAGTTCCGCATCGTCCAGGCTCTCGGGGGCCTGACGGCCGGGGAGGTAACCGGCGGCGTAGCCCCGGGGCACCGTTCCTTCGGGTACGCTGCGGGGGTACACCAGTTTGGCCAGTTCCACCGTAGACTCCTTGTCCCAGGTATTGTAGTAATAATAGTTGTAGGTATTCGCCTCCACGGCCAGCGAGTGGGCCATGTCGGGCATGTACTCGTTGCCCGTGTTTTCACCGCCCGGGCTGGAGCAGGACGCCAGTACCACGACCAGGGTGAAAGACAATACCAGTATGCGCAAATTATTCATGCTATATACTTCGATGAAGTCTTGAAGACTCCGTTATTTAAATTAGTAGTTATGGGCGCGGCCGCGGGGTGCAGAGAAAATATCTTTTGAAGAGCCGTGTCCGGCGTTCCCCGTTCATTGCTTTTTTTAAAAATCCGGTACTGCACCTGCGTTCCCGCCGGAAGTCCCCCCTTACATGGGAACCACTTTGGAATGCACGCTCTCCGCACCCGTTCTGGTGAAATATCCTTTCAGATTATCCACCGCGTCGGTACCGAGTCCGGTTGCGTCGAATGCAATACAGAATTTATCGTCAGTGATCCGGTCGTGCAGGCGGCGCGGCTCGGCACCCGGGCCAAGACCGCAGATGATGTAAAACACCAGCACCATGCCCACGGCGGCAAAGAGTACCGTGAGCTCGAAGGTGATCGGGATGAAGGCGGGCACCGACCAGTACGGCTTACCGCCGAAGATGATCGGCCAGTCGCGGGTAAATACCCACGTCATGAAGCCGAAGCCAAACAAACAACCGATGCTGCCGAAAACGAAGCCGGCAACGTGCAGGCGACTCTCCTCCAACCCCAGCAGGGGGTCCAGCCCGTGGACGGGAAACGGCGTGTACACGTCATCGATCTCCAGGTGATCCGCGTTGGCCGCCTTTACCGCGTCGAGCAGTTTCTCTTCGTCGTCGTAAAGTCCGAAAAGGATGTTGCGTCCCGTTGACAATATTTCTGCCATGATTTATTATTGAGACGGGGCAAGGCCCGTCGTTACTTTTTTTTAGTGGATTTCGCCCTCATTGTCGTCGATGTCAACGGTACCACCAGCGGCAATATCGTTGGTCTGGCCGCCAACTACCCGGGCGGGTTGTCCGTCGCCATGATGCCCGTGCCCGTGCGCCTTGTCACCGATGTACTGGTCACCGGCGGTTTTCAGGATACTCTTGACTTCCGCAATCGCCACTACCGGAGCCACGCGCGTAAAGATCAGGAAAAGGGTGAAGAACAAGCCGATGGTACCGATGAAGATGCAGATCTCGACCCACGTCGGAACGTAGTAAGACCAACTGGAGGGGAGGTAGTCCCGCGCAAGTGTCGTCGCGATGATCACGAAGCGCTCGAACCACATCCCGATGTTGATGAAGATCGACATAAAGAAGGTCCAGAACAGGCTCCGGCGGATCGACTTACTCCAGAAGATCTGCGGCGAGAGTACGTTACAAAGCATCATCCCGATGTAAGACCAGTAGTAGGGGCCGAGAACCCGGTTGAGGAAAGCGAACTGCTCGTAGATGTACCCGGAGTACCAGGCGATGAACAGCTCGGTGAGGTACGCTACACCTACTATGGAACCGGTCAGCAAAATCACCTTGTTCATCGATTCCACGTGCTCCAGTGTAATGTAGTCTTCCAGGTGCAGCACCTTGCGGGCAATAAGCATCAGGGTGAGTACCATCGCGAAGCCGGAGAAGATGGCACCCGCTACGAAGTATGGAGGAAAGATCGTTGTGTGCCAGCCGGGAATGACCGACGTTGCGAAGTCAAAGGATACGATCGTGTGGACGGAAAGTACCAGCGGCGTCGCCAGACCGGCCAGGATCAGGGAGAGGCTCTCCCACCGTTGCCAGTGCTTGGCCGAACCGTTCCAGCCGAAGGATACGATGCTGTAGATCTTTTTACGCATGCCCTTGGCCCGGTCACGAACCGTAGCCAGGTCGGGCACCAGACCCGCGTACCAGAACAGCAGCGATACGGTGAAGTAGGTAGAGATGGCGAATACGTCCCACAGCAGCGGCGAGTTGAAATTCACCCACAGCGGGCCCCGCGTATTGGGGTACGGGAAGATGAAGATCGCCAGCCACAACCGGCCCATGTGGATGAGCGGAAACTGCCCCGCGCACATGACGGCAAAGATCGTCATGGCCTCCGCCGCCCGGTTTACGCCCGTACGCCACTTCTGCCGAAACAGCAGGAGAATGGCTGAAATAAGGGTGCCGGCGTGGCCGATACCGACCCACCAGACGAAGTTGGTAATGTCCCATCCCCAGTTGATGGTCCGGTTCAGGTTCCAGGAACCGATACCGACCCAGACCGTCCAGGCCACGGAGAAGGCAAACATACCGAGGCACATCACCGAGATGATGAAGGTGATGACCCAGCTAAGCGAGGGGGCCGTTTCCGTCGGGCGGCAAATGTCCTCCGTGATCTGGTGGTAGGTTTTACTACCCGTGATCAACGGCTTACGAACGGGGGCTACATGTCCACTCATAGTTTAATTATATGCGATATGCGATCCGGGATATTTGATATGCGATTTAAACCGCCGTCTGATATCCTTTCTCGTTTACCATTTATACTGTTTCCGCAGAAGCGGTATTCTTAAAATTTATTGCGGTGTGCGACGGTAAATCAAGTATCAGATCTCGCCAATCGCATTTCGCATATTTATCAGGCGTCCAGCTCCTCCAGCGGGTTATGCACCCGGGCGGCGTAGAAAACACCGGGTTGGGTGTTCACCTCCTCCAGTGCGAGGTAGTTCAGCGGGTTCCTGATCTTGGTGGAAACGTCGCCACCCTTGATGTTGCGGTCCCCGAAGGTGATCGCGCCGGTGGGGCAGGCCGTCTGACAGGCCGTTCGCACGTCGGAATCGCGCAGCCGGCGCTTTTCGATCTTGGCGGCCAGTTTGCCTTCCTGGAGACGCTGGGTACAGAAAGAACACTTCTCGATCACGCCGCGGCTGCGGACGGTCACGTCGGGGTTCAACACCATGCGCGTCAGGTTATCCGCACCGAAGGCCATCTCCTCTTCCTGAACGCTGGGTTCGTTGGAGCTGAAGAGATCGCCCGTTGTGTAGTCGAGCCAATTGAAACGACGCACTTTGTAGGGACAGTTATTGGCGCAGTAACGGGTACCGATACAGCGGTTATAGATCATCTGGTTCAACCCTTCGTTGCTGTGCTGGCTGGCGTTTACCGGACAGACGTTCTCGCAGGGTGCGTTGTCGCAGTGCTGGCACATCATCGGCTGGTACACGGCGCGGGGGTTCTCCACGTCGCCGTAGAAGTAGCGGTCGATGCGCAACCACTTCATTTCGTGGTGGCGCCAAACCTCGTACTTCCCGACGATGGGAACGTTGTTCTCCGCTACACAGGCGACCTCACAGGCCGCGCAACCGATACAGGCGGTCAGGTCGACGTGCATCGCCCACCAGTGGCCCTGGCTGTAGATCTCATCGGCGTACTCGTCGTAGGGGTACAGCGTCTGGTCGTTGAGGTGCTGGGCGTGCTCGCGTTTGTGCGAGATGTGGTCCTTCAGCTCGCCGAGTTCCGCAAAGGTTCCCCGGAAGATGATGGAACGATCCACCAGCCCCCCCTGCATATCACCGAGGCTGCCGCCGGCTCCGTCCATGACGGTAGCTTCATCGACGTTGTAAGGCTTCAGGTATTCTTTCTGCTCGGCGGTCAGGTTGCCGGCAATCGTTTCGGTATCTCCCGTACGGCTGTTGTAGTAGACCATGGCACCGGATTCGTCGCGCGTGGTCAGGCCCATCGTATGGTGGTACTGTACGCTGGCGAATTCCTCCTCCTCGTCTACGGCACCGGAAACCTCACCGGTGACGAAATACTGCACGTAGCCGTCCAACACCGGTAACCAGGGGTAAACGTTGATCCCGACGTCATGACCGATCGCCCGGCCGGAAACACCGGTGGTCGTACGGCCGTAGCCCAGGGCTAGGCCGAAGGTATCGGGTAACAGGCCGAACTGGCGCACTGCCGTGACCCGCTGGGTGGATTTTTCCCCCTTTTTCGTCACGCTCAGGTCGACGATGTCGGCCTTACCGGTGTACTCCACGGGGTTGAGGTCTTTGTAGGCGGTGTACTTATAGCCTTCTTCCCAGGTAACGGGAACGGCCAGGTAATTGCCCCACACCGTACGGGTGATGGGGTCGGGGACTTCTTGCAACCAGGGGTTACCGGCGTACACACCGTTGCCGATGTTGATCGTCTCGAAGAAGGTGATCTCCTGGCCGGTACCGGGGCTGGTGGGCTGACCGGAGACGCCGCCGCTCCGGAAGGTGGTCGTGCCGGCGGCGGCCGGAGCAGCTTCTCCCTCAACCGGGGCGGTCTGCTCGGAAACCTGACGACCGGCGGGCAGGGTCACTACGCCGTCTTGCAGGGAACTGTCCCAAAAAGAGCGGAAAGAAGTGAAGTCGCTCTGCGCCCGGAAAGCGGTGGCCTCCCAGTTGGCACGGACGAACTCCATGTACGGCTGGTCGGCATCTGCTTTGAGTTTAGCGGACTTCGCCCAGGTCAGCAGCGACTCGCCTTCCTGGCGAGTACCGTGGCGGCCAACGCTGGCGAAGATGGGCGTGATCGTAGGCTGGATCAGCGAGAGATGTCCGGAAATTGCCTCCACGTCGCCCCAGCTTTCGAGGTAGTGGTGGGTGGGGGTGATGTACTGACAAAGCATCGACGTCTCGTTGGGCAGGCCGCTCATGGAGACGGATACTTTGGCCTTGCTGATGTTTGCGGCGATCTCGCCCCCCCAGGGGTTGTCCCAGGCGGGGTTGGCTCCGTCCAGAACGATCACGGCATCCACGGCCCCACCCTTCAGGTCTTCGGAGAACTTGGCGAGGGCCTTATCGGATCCCTTGCGTTGCATGCTCCAGCGATCGGTGGAAATGGTAGTGCCGTAAGCGCCCAGTTTGTTGTTGATGGCATTGACCATCAGCTGCTCGGCGAGGTTGTTGGTACCGCTGACCACGAGGCCGTGGCTACCGGCACGCTTCAATTCGGCGGCTACGGCTTTTATCTTGGCTTTGGTTTCGGCCGGGAGGGTGGCATTGCCGCCGCCGACAATCTCGCCGTGAAGCGCCGCAATGGCCTGACCCTGCTCGGAGGGCTTCACCAGAATGCGGTTGTCGGCGTTGGAGCCCGTCAGGCTCATCGTTGATTCGATCTGTACGTGACGGCTCATCCTGGCGGCGCCGGTGCGGCGGTTCTTGGCGTAGTCGTGGGCAAACTGTACGGGGCTGACCCACGTGCCGAGGAAATCACACCCGATGGCGACGATCACGTCGGCCTTGTCGAAGTGGTAGCTCGGTACGGCGCGCTCCCCGAAGTTGCGCTCGTTGGCGTCGAGCAGCGCAGCGGCCGAAACCGGATCGTACTGCACCAGTTCGGTGTTGCGGAAACGGCCCTTGAACTCCTCCACTGCGGCCAGCAGGGAGGGGCTCATGATCGTGTGCGAAACGATGCGAACGCGGGAGCTGGCGGGCATCACGCCGCCGATCTCGGCGTCGATCACGTCCCAACCGTCGTTCTCGCTGTGCTTTTTCTTGGATACGGCCTTGCCGTCGACCACCCGGTAGGGGCCGTCGAAACGGCTGGTGTCGTACATTCCGAGTACGGAGGCCTGGGCGCGGGCGCTGGTACCGCCACCCGTGATGGGGCTCATGCTGTTGCCTTCGATCTTGATCGGGCGGCCTTCGCGGGTTTTAACCAGAACGGGGACGTAGTCGCCGCCCTGTACGAAGGTGGAAGCGTAGTAGGTCGCTACGCCGGGCACGATCTTGTCCGGCTTGGAGACGTAGGGAATGGCCTTCCGCACGGGAACATCACAGGAAGCGATGGTGGCGGCGGTCATCCCGAAACCGAGGTACTTTAAAAAATCCCGGCGGCTGGATTCCAGGCGGGGGTTTTCGGTGGCCTCGGGCATGGCCAGCTCGCTATCCGTGGCTTTCAGGTACTCCTGGCTGGATTCGAGTTGGTCGGTTCCTAACCAGACTTTGTTGTTATTCTTGCTCATTCCCTGGGGAAGTTATTAGTCTTTGATCTGAATGCTGATTCCGGAAATCTGATCCCTGAAACCTAGTAGTGGCAACGCTGACAATTAAGACCGCCGATATCCTCAACGGTTACCCCGTCACGGTCGCCGTTCTTGATCTCTTCGTGGTAACGCTCGTAGGCTTTATAGTAATCGTTCTTCTCGAACTGTACCTCCGTCTGGCGGTGACAGTTGATACACCAACCCATACTGAGGGGGCTGTACTGGTAGACGAGTTCCATTTCCTCGACCGGGCCGTGGCAATTCTGACACTTCAGGTTACCGACGGTAACGTGCTGGGCGTGGTTGAAGTAGGCGTGGTCGGGCAGGTTGTGAATGCGGACCCATTCCACGGGGCCGGCGATTTTATCGTCGCCCGTCATTTGGTTGGTCAGGGCCTCCTCGATGCCTTCCAGCTGGTCCTCGATCTCCGTTTCCAGGTAGTCAAGGTCGAGATCGGCTTTGATGTACTCCTGGGAGATCCACTTTTTGTATACGTCCTTCACTTCTTCGTTGGTGTAATTCTCGTAGTCATCGAGGTAAACGTCTTCGATGGGGTCATAGCCGATGGCGGCGTAGATCTTGGTCAGCTCGGCCGTTCCGTAGTTGCTGCCGACCTTGATGGCGCGGTGACAGTTCATACAGGTATTCACGGCGGGGATGACGGAGTGCTTCGAGCGACGGGCACCGTCGTGGCAGTACTGACACTCGATCTTATTCAGGCCGGCGTGGGTCACGTGACTGAACTTGATGGGTTGCTCGGGCTGGTAATCCTGCTGGCGCCCCAGCTCGATGGCGTGGTTGACGGTAGTATAGCCGCCCAGGACAACAAGGGCGAAAAGCACGAAGGCGATCATGCCTTTGCTCGTCAGTATCTCGGCAAGGGTACGGCGCGTTGGATTTTCGCCGTCCTTATTAGAGACCATGTACTGCATATTACTCGTGATCCGGGCCAGAATCAGCGAGAGCAACAGCAGGGCACCGCCGAGGATGACGAACAGCCAGGTGTTGTCTTGCTTCTCGGTGACTACCGGTCCGCTGGCTACGCCGGCTACGGCGGGCTTGCCTTCACCGGTGTACTCTCCCTTGATGTAGGCAAGTAAATGCTCTACGTCTTCGCCGGAAAGGTTGGTGTAGTTCGACATCACGGTCGGCTTCCACTGGCCCCAAACGGCCAGGGCGCGGGCGCTCTCCTTTGAATTGATCAACGACTGCGACTGCTGCACCCAGCGATAAAGGTGCTCGCGGGGTTCTCCGGCCCAACGCTCCTGCACGCCGCCGAGGGCTGGGCCGGTAGCGTCGTCCTTCATGTTTTTGTTGTGGCAGGAGCCACAAACGTTGGCGTTCCACAGCGCTTTGCCTTTTCCGTAGTCCCCTCCGCCTTCGGCAACGTCACCCACGGGGGCGGCGGCTGAAGTGGCGGGATCATCCTGGACAATCGACTCAGCAGTGAGTTCCTCCGCCTGTTCGCCCTGGGCATGGGCGTAGAAGCTCCCCAAAAAGAGGCAGCAAACGATGAGGAAAGAATTTAAAAACTTTTGGTGGTATGTCATTAGGAATTGACATTTAGTAAGTTGCGCGGAAAATGGGCAAAATGACCCCTTCTCTAGTTCCGCAAAGATACTTTCGTGACATTTCTTTAACAAACTTGTATCCAATACTATATCTTATTTAGATATAGTCTAAGCAATTTTACTCGTGTTGAGGTTGCATTACAGCTTTCCGGGCGCGGCCGCGGGATGCAAAGAGGCGCGTTTGGGAGCCGTACCCTTACGCGAGTATAACCCGGTCGAATGACGTTCGACCCCGAATCATCACCACGTCACCAATCGAACGGAACGCTTTGTCAAAGTTTCGCCGGATAATGTGTTTACGGGAAAACGGGATTTTAAACCCTAACACCGATGGCAACGCTTGTTTTACGACCTAAGACCGGAGGCGAAGCGTGCCCTGTTAGCGCCCCTGCTGTAAATCCGTTTGCTTCCCGATCCCGCAGACCCGTCCTTTCACACGGAGTGTACTGTTTTTGAAACCTTTCATTGCATCCCGCGCGCCGGCGCCCTACCACTCGTTGAGATTACGCCTCTCGGACTACCCGTCAAAACCGGAAACATTTCTCATCAACCGTTTGAAAAATCGTCCGGAAGACTTATCTTTGCGCCCACTTTGAAACGTCCTTAGGTACCAACGGGTACTTTTAAGGAAGGCAAATCAACAGGTTATGTCCGTACAATCACCATTCATCTTACCCATAAGCGGGCTTGGTCAGGGGATTTATGATTACGACCTGGTCATTGACGACGAGTTCCTGGCATCTTTTCCCGATGCGCCCATCGGACAAGCCAACGTTGCTTTACACCTTACGGTAGACCGGCAACCTCGGCAAATGACGCTGGACTTTCAATTTTCCGGTACGGTCCGTACGGAATGTGATCGCTGCATCTCCGGGGTGGATTTTCCGATCTCCGGACAGGATCAGCTGATCGTCAAGTTTACGTCGGAGGCCGAAAGCCTGGAAGAGAACGATGAAGTTGTTTACCTCCATCCCGACGCCAGTCAATTCAACGCCGCGCCGTACAGCTACGAGTTCGTGGTCCTCGCCCTGCCGATGATCCGTACTTTCGATTGCCGTGCCGGTGAACCTCCTTATCCCTGCGATGAAGAAATGCTGAACAGGATCGATGCTTCCGTTGAAGAATCATCTGCGGCTGATCTTCCGGGAGACGACAACGACGATGATAAACCCAGCCCCTGGGACGCCCTCAAAGACCTCCAATAAATAATACCCCCACCCCGGTGAGCGGGCATAGAAAATAAAATTGCATTAAACCATGGCACATCCTAAGAGTCGGATCTCGAAGCAGCGCAAGCGCAAGCGTCGTACCCACTACAAAGCCTCCGTACCTTCCATCACCGTTTGCCAAACGACGGGCGAGTCTCACCAGCCTCACCGCGCTTACTTCGACAACGACGGCAACATGTTCTACAACGGGAACATGCTCGTCAAGGCTCCCGAAGTAGTCATCGAAGATGAAGACACCACGGAAGACGAAGACTAAAACGTTTGGTACTTGCCCGACTAATTTACCGGTAGCCCGTCAGTACCCCTGACGGGCTATTGTAGGTTCTGACCGAATCAATAAATCAGCAACAAGCTCCCAACGGTCCCAAAAGCGGATAACAATTAACTAAGCACATGTCTAAAAAAATCATCAATACCCCCAACGCACCGGCTCCCGTAGGCGCCTATAACCAGGCCACCCTCCACGCCGGCGTACTCTACGTGAGTGGTCAGATCGCGCTCGACCCTACGACGGGAGAGCTTCTGACCGGAGATATCGAGACCGAAACCCGCCGCGTCCTCGATAACCTGGGCGCCATCCTGGAGGCTGCTGGTACCGGTTTTGCCAATATCCTGAAATGCAGCGTCTTCGTCAGCGACATGGAAGACTTCGGCCGCATCAATACGGTTTATGCTACTTATTTCGAAGAGGCCACCGCGCCGGCACGTGCCCTGGTGGAAGTCGCTAACCTGCCGAAGTACGTTAATGTGGAAATCAGCTGTATCGCCGCGGTTTAATAACGGTCCGCTACGTAACCGGGGCTGAAAATTACCGTTTCGTCCCAACCGGCGGAAAATCAATTTCCTAAGCGAAAGATCCGCACCGCGCGACTGTAACCGGCGAAGACCCCGATACCGTCCTGAACGTTACCGAACGCATTCACCCGGGGTTTACCCAGGCCAACGGGTAATGCCTGTCCCTCACGCTGAATATTGAGCTGGTAATCGAAGTAAGGTCGGGAAACCGTGCGCAGTTCCGCCCGCAGTTCACCGAGCAGCTCGGTACGGGGATCGAACCGGCTCTGGAGCTCAAGTACTACACCTTCGGACGCCGGCCGATCACGTACCAGAATGCTTGTCTCACCGACGGCGGCGGTACTGAAGTACTCCTCATCGGGGGATTTTACCACTTTGGACAGAGGATCCATCCTGGTCGTGTCCCCGCTGCCGTTCACCCGGTACGGATAGACGTACTGGCTGATGCGCAGATCGTAGAAATTCTCGTCGAACGGAGGGTCATCGTAATCGAGGGTGAGGGTAAAGTTGTAGACGTTGAGGCTGCCATCCCAAACTTTCTCCAGGTTGGATATCCGGTGAGTGGTGATGGGGATGGATTCCGGGATCGAACTTTCGGCGTTCACCGGAACGAAACCGTCACTTGTGACCATCAGCGTGTATAAGCGGCCAACGGCGGGTTTGAATGCTGTACTTCTGTAGCTGCCCTGGGTATTCAGCGGACCGGGGACGTACTGAAGCACCTCCGCCGTTTCATCACCATCGAGGATGGCTACGGTTGCATCGAAGATTTCCGTCTCGGTCTGCTCACCAACGGTAGGCTGCGTGGAGGAAATCCTGACCGACACGAATTCATCGGGTAAGAAGTTGGAAGAAACAACCAGTTTGGGCTCCTCGATTGTGTGGGGGAGATCCACCCTTTCCTCACATCCATATAGCAGGATGGTCACCATGGTAACCTGCAAAAGCAGCAAAGGGTATCTGAAAGCGGTAAGCAACCTCATTAGTCCCCAAATTTAGTTCATATCGACTTAACCGCCAAAAAAACCTCAGCGCTTTTTCCCGCTGAAGATCATCCGGTACGATAAGGTCGGCTGCACATCGCCGAAAAAGACCTGGACGAAGTCCCGGTTTTTGACAAGTTCGGAACCACGGGAGAAGTATCGGGTCCGCAAATCGTAGAACAACGGATTGTGGCGGGCGTAAACGTTGTAAATTCCCAGGTCGAGCCGGTGCTGAAATCTTTTGTCCACTCCCTTGGTGAGCTGCAACTGGAGGTTCAGGTCGAGCCGATGATACGCCGGATACCGGAAGTTGTTCTTCCCGGTTACTATTTCAACCAGCCTGCCGCCGCCATCGACGATGGCCGGATCGGCCAGCAAAAAGGATTCACTACTGAAACTGTAGAATGCCCCCGACCCGTACCTCCAGGAGGCCGTAAGGTCGGTGCGGTCTCCGAGTTTGAACATGGCGAGCAGTTTTACGCCGTGACGACGATCGTAGCTGAAGGGGAAGGGGCGTCCGAGGTTTATTTCCTCGTCGAATTGGCGTCGGCTTTCGGCCAGCGTGTAGCTCAGTAAACCGCTGAAACGAGGCCCTCCCCGGCGAAGGGTGAGTTCAAGTCCGTTGGCGAATCCCCGCCCCGCACTAAGGTTATCGAGCCACTCGTTACTTGGCCCGCCGGCGGTGTAGTCCACCAGATTATTCATCAGGCGGTGATACGCCGCCGCTTCAAATTTCCACGCGGAGGTAAGGTCGAAAGTGTAATGGGCACTTACCTGGCGGGCCCGGGCGGGTGCAATCCGGGCCGTAGCGGGAACCCACAAATCGGTCGGCAGGCCGATCACCGTACTGCTGACGAGGTGAATAGGCTGCACCAGGTGGTCGTAGGTGAGTCGCCAATGATGGCGGGGTGCAAAGTTCCCCGCCAGGATGAGCCGGGGCGACCAGTTGAAATAACTCACGTCATTTTGCCACAGCTGCCCCCGGATGCCCACCCGGTAGTGCAGCCAGTTCCAGCGACCGGACCAGTTGACGTATGCCGAAACCTGAGTGGCGTCCATTGATCCGGCTTCGTTGCCGTCTTCGCTGGTAAAGTGCCGCGACAGCGGTACCCGCCCGGACTGGATCCGGGGCCGGAACCGGTGCAGGTCGAGGGAAGCACCAAACCGAAAATTAGCGTTCCCGTTGAGGTTGATCTGTCCGTCGAAAGCGGCCCCGGCCTGTTTTATTTCAGAACTGAAGCGACCGCTGGAAATGTCTGATGAAAGGACGTCGTTACTCAGTTCCCGCAGACTGTCAGAGCGCTCGAAGTCGGCGCGCACCAGGAGATCGGAGTAGGACAACCGGAAGTTTCCGAAAAAGCGATCGTTAAAAACGTGGTTGTAGCGCAGTGCGCCGACGGTATTACCCCACTTAACGTTTTCCGAACGTCGCAGGGTAGGCACGTACTTCAGGATGGCTCCCCCGTTGGTCAGCACGGGAATGGTATCCCGGCTGAGGGCGGAGTTTCCGTAATCATCGAGTCCGCGGTAGAGACTAAAGTACAACCGTCCCCGCCGCCCGACCTGCTGGTTGAGCTTCAGATTGAGGTCATTGACGGCGTAGTTGATCCGCCCGTCGCGCCCCAGATGAGACTTTTCCCGCTCACTCAGCAGTCGTAAAATTTCTCCTCCCCAAAAATAACGGCCGGAGAAAAGGAAGGAACTTTTCCCTTGCTGAATCGGTCCTTCGGCGGTGACGCTGGCCGCCAGCAGGCTGGTTCCCACCGTCAGTTGGGGGCGGTAGAGGTTTCCATCGCGGGTATGCACGTCGAGTACCCCCCCGATGCGGCCGCCGAAACGGGTAGGTATGCCGTCTTTGTAAACGTCCGCCCGCCGGATGGCCGCGCTGTTGAAAATACTGAACAGGCCGGCGGCGTGATTAAGGTTGTACACCGGTACACCGTCCAGCATCACCAGGTTGTGCCCGGAATTGCTGCCGCGAATGATGAGCCCCCCCACCCCGTCGGCGCCCGAAGTGATGCCCGGCTGCATGCGGGCGACGTTGAGGATGTCCGCTTCGCCGCCGGGGCCGTTCATCCGGGTCACATCCTCGCTGCGAATACTGGTTTCGCTTTCGGTTAGGTAGAGATCGTCCTCGCCCCTCAGGCCCGCCCTTACCTCTATCTGAGGCAGGTAGGCAGCCTGTTGCAGGGCGATGTTCATGGTCGTATCCGAGCGCAGGAGCAGATCGAAATCACGGGCCTGATACCCCGTGTAGGTTACTCTCAGCCGGTGGCGACCACCGTTTTGCACCAGGGAGTAAAAGCCGTATTCGTTGGCGAGTTGCCCGCGCCGGGTACGGGAATCGTAAACGGCGGCACCGATGAGGCGTTCACCGCTGGTGGCATCGGTGATGTGTCCGTAAATGGTAAAATTCCGTTGCGCCAGATTGGGGTCCGGCAGAATGAGGTAACCGGCGGGTCCGGCCCGGTAGATCAGTTCGGTGTCCTTAAGCAGAAAGGTGAGCCAGTCCGTAAGCGTTCGTTTACGCCCGGTCACCCGCAGGGCGGTTTTTGGAATCTGGTCCGGACGGTAACTGATGGGGGCACCGGCGTCGGATAGTTTGATCAGGGCTTTCTCCAGTGGCAGCACCTTGCGCGGAAGGATGTACCTGGTCGGGTTCGTTTGCTGCGCGGACACGGCGGCACCCCCGAGGAGGAAAACGGCCAGTACCAGGAGCAATCGGGGCATATCTGCGGGATTAAAAGAATTTGCCGGGGAAGCTTGGTCCTGACAACGGTGCTGCTTCCATGCCTTCTTTGCATCCTGCGTCCGCGCCCTGAATATTCTTCTGATTCCCGTCTTAAACGAGCGACACAAACACTTTAGTCGTTATCGCACACATCGGTCAGTGCAAAAGCCGACTTTTGGCTGGCATCGGTTTCCAGCCGTCCGCCGCCCAATTCGGCCAGGGTACGCAGAACGCTGACGGGATCTTCGGTGGAAAAAGTACCGCTGACGGGAAAACTGCATTCCCCGTCGAACTTGATGGAGTATCCGTAATTATTGGCAATCGTCTTGATCACCGTCTCAATGGAATTCCCCTGAAAGCGCAGCGTACCGGTACGCCAGGCGTGTCGGTTGAGGTGGTCCGCCTTCATCAGCGTACACTCCCGGCCGGGGAGCGCCAGGCCACAATAATTTGCTCCCACCTTGATGATCTGCGCGTTGCGGGTCAGCTGCACGGCTCCTTCGGATACCTCAACTTCCAGTTCGTCGTTCGCCATCCGCAGATTGAACGCCGTACCGGTAACGCGCAACTCCGTTTCGGACGTTTGCACCAAAAAAGGCCGGGCGGCATCGTTGTGCACCTCGAAGAAAGCCTGCCCCGTAAATTCGATAAGGCGATCGGTAGCGTTGAAGCTTTCCCCGTAGGTAAGCTCCGCCCCCTGCTGCAGCAGCACCCTGGTACCGTCGGGCAAGGTGGTGGTCATCGGCGTGGCGGTATTATTGATAATGACGGTATTGCCGTCTCCGGCGTACGCGAGGTAACCAACGGTCAGTAGCAGCAACAGAGTGGCGACCGCAGCGTACCGGTACCGGGGGAGCCGCCTTACGTTAGCCGTGCCGGCGGGTGATCCGACGCGGGTACGCAACCGCTCAAGCCCGGCGGAAACGTCGGGCGTAAAGTCCTCTTTATAAGAAGAAACGTGCTGATCAAATTCCGGGTTATCGGGATGTTTCATTTCTATGGTAAGCTTACGCGTTGATGCTGGTATGCCCTATTGACACCAAATGTACTAAAGCCCCCCACAAGTAATTGTCTTTTTAGCCGTTTTCGGTCACCCGGCGGACGACAACCGCCGTTTCCGGGTTTCCGGCATGCGCCGGCTCGTCCGCAAGAATGCCTACGTTCAACGCGATCAGTACCAGCAGTGACGTCAGTAGGCACCGAAGGGTTGATTCCGCAACGAACAGACCGACAAGGAGCGCGCCACCCAGCATTTCGCGCAGGAACCGGTAGGCCCGGGTCATTTGGTTCTCGACTGTTTTGGGGGAAATGTCGAGCGCGGAAGCGATTTCCTTTCGGGTCATATCTTCCATCTTGCTCATCACGAATACCAGGCGGCAGCGTTCGGGCAAGGCGTCGATAGCCTGATGGATACGCCTACGCAGCTCTTGCTGCCGGAGGTTATCGTCGGCCAACTGGCCGGAGCGGAGGTTGGCCGGCACTTCGCCGTCGGTGACGGGAATGCGGCTCTGATTGCGTAGGTAGTTCAGGCTGCGGTTCCGGGCGGCGCGGCGCAGGTAGGCCCCTACCGCTTCCGGATTGTCTTGTTGAGCGTTTCTTTTTTCCCAGATGGATATGAAAAGATCCTGAATGATGTCTTCGGCCTCCTGCTCGTTATTGACGAAGCGCAGGGAGACGCGGCACAGCCTGGCGTAATGGCGGCGAAAAAGCTCGTCGAGCGCGGTGCTCTCCCCGGTACGCAGGCGGGCGAAGAGTTGCTGGTCCGTTTCCAGGGAAGGGTTACTCATGAGAGGACCAAGGTAGTGTTTTCGTTAAAATAGGGTAACGGGAATATTCGGGAGAGCATCAAGGCTTTGGGGGAGCGAGTGAAAGTTTGCTACCTTCACCCGCAGCAATTACCAATACACCCCACATTCATGTTGAAGAAATACACACTACTTATTCTGTCTCTTTTTGCCCCTCTCCTGGTTTCCGCGCAGGATGAGCCGGGGGGATTCGACGCCGTTCTTCAGCGCATCTTCGAACCCATCACGGCTTTTGTAGAAGCGGTGATTTTTTTCGAGGTGGCCCCCGGTGTTCCCTTCGTTCTGCCGTGGCTCATCCTGGGTGCCATCGTATTTACCTTATACATGGGCTTCATCAACATTACGGGCTTCAAGCACGCCCTCGACGTGGTCCGTGGTAAGTACGACGACCCCGATGACGATGGGGAAGTATCTCATTTCCAGGCGCTCACGGCCGCGCTTTCCGGTACGGTAGGGGTCGGCAACATCGCCGGGGTAGCCGCCGCCGTCAGCCTCGGTGGCCCCGGGGCGACCTTCTGGATGATCTTTGCCGGCCTGCTGGGTATGACCTCCAAGTTCACCGAAGTATCCCTGGGCCTGATGTACCGCAACGTCAACGCCGACGGCTCCGTTTCCGGTGGCCCGATGTATTACCTCGATAAAGGCCTTAAGGAAAAAGGCTGGGGTACCCTGGGCAAGATCCTCGCCGTCATGTTCGCCATCTTTTGTATCGGCGGCAGCGTCGGCGGTGGTAACATGGTACAGATCAACCAGGCCACCAGCCAATTGATCGCCGTTACGGGTGGTGAAGAGTCATTCTTTTACGGGCGCGGCTGGATCTTCGGCCTGACGATGGCGATCATTATCGGCATCATCATCATCGGAGGCATCAAGAGTATTGCCCGGGTAACCGAGCGGATTGTTCCTTTCATGGTCGGTATTTACCTCGTTGGAGCTTTCATTGTTCTTGGTTACCACTTTACGGATATTCCCGCTGCTTTCGGCAGTATTTTCTCCGGCGCGTTCAACTCCGACGCCATGTACGGTGGTTTCATCGGCGTGCTCATCCAGGGTTTCCGCCGCTCGGCCTTCAGTAACGAGGCCGGTGTCGGTTCGGCCTCCATTGCACACTCCGCGGCGAAGACGGACGAACCCATCAGTGAGGGCATCGTGGCCCTGCTGGAGCCCTTCATCGATACGGTTGTCATCTGTACGATCACGGCCCTGGTCATCATCATCACCAACTACGGCGGCAACGGTCCCGTATGGGCCAACGATGGTCTGCAAGCTGGTGATTTCGCCGACATCAGCGTCACTTCCGCCGCCTTCGGTTCCGTCATCAGCTGGTTCCCTACCGTACTTGCTTTCGCGGTGATCCTGTTTGCGCTGTCGACTATGATCAGTTGGTCCTACTACGGCCTGAAGTGCTGGACTTACCTGTTCGGAGAGTCTAAAACCAACGAAGCCATTTATAAAGTGATCTTTTGCCTGTTCGTGGTCATCGGCTCCGCCATCAGCGCCCGCGCCGTTTTCGGTTTTGGCGACGCGATGATCTTCGCGATGTGTTTCCCCAACGTACTCGGCCTTTACCTGCTGATGCCCAACGTACGGCGCGCGCTGAAAGACTACCTGGCGCGGGTGAAGAGTGGCGAGATCGCCCGCACCGATGACATTATTGATCACAGCAGCTGACAACTTGATTTTTTAGCGGCGCGGACGCAGGTGCAGAGATTTGAATTAAAAGAATCAGTCCGAAAAAAAAACAGTCAAGCAGTGATTAAACACTTGCTTGACTGTTTTACTTTAAGAGCGCCCGGACTTGCAGCGCGTACGAATTTAAAAATTATTCCTCCGGCAAAAAGCCCACCACGTTGACGCGCAGGTCCGCCCGGTATTCGGTCGGCGTACGCTTCACGATCTTCCGGAAAGCCCGGTTGAACTGACTGAGACTGTTGAAACCGCTGTCATACGCCACCTCGGCGATGGTGGAATGATCGTCGCCCAGCAGTTTACAGGCATAAACGATGCGGAAGTTGGTCAGGTAATTGATGAAAGTATTGCCCGTCACCTTTTTAAAATAGCGACAGAAGGCCGGTACGGTCATGGCGGAAATGCCGGCGACCTCCGTTAGGGGGATATCGCGCCGGAAGTTGTCGCTGATGAACTGTTGAATATCATTGAACCGGTCGTAACCGTGCGTGGCGATCTGGAGGTGAAAGCCGTCGGCGTTCAGGCTTTCAAAATCTCCACATACGGCCAGTTGCTGTAGGATGTCCACCAGCGAAAGCATGCGGTTCAGGGGGTCGAGATCGATCAGGCGCTCAAGCCGGGAACCGATGACTTGCCGGGTGTAACCGTTGAAGGATAAACCGTTGCGCGCCCGGTCAAAAAGATGACTGACGTTGCGCATCTCCGGCAGGTTCAGAAAGTCGGCCGTAGGAAAGTTGGTCGAGAACTGAACGACCGTCTCCGATTTATTACCGGTGAAGCGGTCCGTAAAGCCCCAATGCGGCAGGTTGGAGCCGATCAGGATCAGCTCGCCGTCCGTATAATGCGAGACGTGGCTGCCGACGTGCCGGCGGCCGTGACCACCACGAACGTACACCAGTTCCAATTCCGGATGGTAATGCCAGTTGGGCGTTTTGTTCTGCCGTTCGCTGGGATCCGGATAATGTTTGACGAGAAAGGAAGTACCCGGAGCCGGTATAACCTGCTCGCGAATGGGATTATGTTGAGCTTCCATATTTACTAACTTGGTTTCAAGGGGAAGGGAGATAGTTACCTGCGGCTTGTCCGGAAATTTGGTTTTCGGTCAAGCGTTTATCGTTTAAGACAACACTTACACAACAAAGTAACGCCATGGAGAAGTAATAGGTGCTCCGCAGGGCGAAAATTCGCGATAAATTAACGTTGAATTGTGCATGGATTAACCCCCGCTGCGCGCATATTAATTCAGGGGTAAAATCTGCATCACGTTCGTCAAAATCTGCGCCGGTATAAACGGAAAAGCGCCGGTTCTTTGTAGTAGAAAGGAAGTCGGACATGCAAAAGTTTGACCAACAAAACCCTTCCTTTATGAAACTATTACTCACCATAACCGGACTCTTGCTGGCAACGGCATCCCTCCTGGCCTCCGTTGATCCCCGTGATCTGACGGTGCAGCACGACGTCACCAGCGCAACGGTCATCTTTCGCAGTACCATTCCCCTTCCTGAAAACTCCGAGGTAGCTATCGCCAACCGATACGGTACCGCAATCTATTCTGATTCGGTCGCTGCCGGTAACTACCTTAACAAACGATTTCCCGTTTCCTCTTTCAACGAAAACAACTACTCGCTCGTCCTGACCGATAAAACGGGTCGGACCATCATGCCACTCCGCTTTAACAGTGATAAAGGTCTGGTGGTGACCGACAGGGTCAAGCAGATCGTCTTCCCCAGCATCGATCTGCGTTCCGAACGCACCCTGGTAGTCGACTATCAGAACCAGACCGGCCGGCGGGTCAACATTAAAATTGCTAACCTCGAGGGAGAAACGCTTTTCTCCGATTCCGTCAATGGCAACGACATAGTTCGCGCCTACCAGCTCGACCGGCTAAATGCCGGCAATTATCAGGTGATCGTTTCCACCCGCGACATAAAAAATCACACCATGGCCTTCGCCCTGGAGTAAGAATTTTGCATGATCGACTTTAAGTGTATGCTCCTCCGGTTACGACCGGAGGAGCCTTTTAAACCGCTTACCGATTCATGACCAGTTAAAAGACGGCCAAAGCGCCGCACCAGAATTTTGCATGATCGACTTTAAGTTTCTTTGCCCCTTCCGATGTTTCGGAAGGGGCTTTTTTCTTGGCGGACGGCGCTGTGCACCGGGGCTACCTTAAAGTAAAATCAACGTGGTAGTGATCGTCGTGTACCTCGTCTACCAGTTTGGGAAGTGACCGGGCGAAGTAGATGCCCCGCGCCTTAACCCTTTTACCGCTGGGCGTGGCGAAGAAGTCATTTTTAAGGTCGATCTTCATGATCACTTTCTTGATGCGCAGCCCGTTGCGCCGCGCCGCATCGTCGAGGGCGAGTAAGTGACGGCCGATGGACTCAAAATCGATGGACGTACGGGAAGAGAGGCGGCCCTTCTCATCGAAAGCCAGGGCGTAATGCCACACGCCCAGGTGATCCATGGTGCGAAGCGGCTGGCCCTTGCGTATCTTGGGAACCATGAAATCCGCTGAAAGGCCGACCTGGTGAGTACGGTGGGGCCACATATTGCCGCCGCTCGGGTTGGCGCATTCCATCAGCCTGAAACGGACATTCGGGCAGGTTGTCTCGCAGGTTTTATATGCGGTCAGCAGGGTGTTGTAGACCCGGTGATGAACGTACCCCCGGTTCAAAATATAATAACTGAAGGGGCTGAAGTAACGGTAGTTTTTGTCGTAGTAGGGCATCAGCCAGCCGTTTTCCAGCTTCCCCCTGCCAACGGAGCCGGTTGCGCGGGATTTCCCCTCGTTCTGATGAAGTAGTTCGGGTGCGGCCAGGTAGAGAAGTACCGAAGCAATGGCTGTTAAAATAATGGCGTTTCTTCATGGCTCTCAAACGAAGGGAAAGAGATACAATGTTGTGAGGGTGTAAGATCCGTTGCCCTCGTGGCGAAACGGGGACCCGAAGCTCACTGGGTGCGGGCACGACGAATTGTTGGAGGTATATCCGTCTGCGTGCCGCCGGAGGCGGCTGCGGCCGTGCTAACCGATCAAATTTTTAATCAATATTCCGGCACTAACCAACAGAAAACCTCCCATGATAAACACCGCTAGCCGCAAATAAAGCGGCCCGGCCAGCGCCCGTACGACAATACCCTCCACGTAGCCGAGATTATCGATCCGGAGCGGAGCGTCGGTTTCGGAGGGGAGGTAATCCAGCACATCGGCGCGGGCCTGGCGAAGAGCGTCGTTGGCGAAAGGTAAGTGGCGAAAGAAGTAATCATGACGCTTCAATAGTGCCATTACAAACAGCAAAATAATCGGGCCGTTGCCGGCGGTGGATAGCCAATTACCTACGATTTCCAGTTTTAGATTATCGTAAGCAATGTATAGATTTATTGCAATCCCCATCCCCAGCAACAGATTTTGGCCAAATTCCTGTAGAAAAGGCAATATTGAGGTATCATAAGACCCTTTAAAATAAGCTGCGATACAGCCTATGATTCCGATGCACCCGAAAATAAATGCTCCGTTGGGGATCGTCTCCAATTCATATTCACCGACAAACAAATACGCCGCCGGCAATCCAAACAGGCAGCAGATGTCGGAAACGAGTCCGGGAAAACTGGCCGTAGACCGCATTGGCAATTCTGCTTTGAACCGTTGTTTGAGGTAAATGATGAAACGAACCGGCACGCTGACGATGGCGATAAAGAAGGCCGACAGGATAATGATGAAAATCATACGGGTGCATTCAAGCGTTTAAACGCAAAATGCTCTATCACCATTTCAGCCACTTCCCCCGGCGACAGCGCCGCATTATTCACCTTAAAGATATTCCGCTCCGGCATTTCATCGGGGCGGGTATTCTGCCGGTACTTCTCGTCGTCGGCCAACAACATGGATTGAGAACGTGCAACGTCCCGTTTGGACGGCTTTTCGGCAAGACGGTCAGGCTTATCGTTACGATCCAGCCGGACGGTTTGCTCCGCTTTCAGTTCCAGGTAATGCACCGTAGCCCCTTCCTCCGTAAAGATTCGGACGATGCGGTCAACGTATTCGGATTCTCCGGGCAGGTCGAGCGCCCAGCAGAAGGTGAAGAGGAAGCCGTTGAGATCACTTTTAGCTACCACCTCGAAAACGCCGAAGCGGACCAGGGAACTGAGCTTCCGAAAGGGCTCGGTACCGAAGTCGAAAAAGCGGTTGGCCAGCTCCAAAGAAACGTGGTTGTGCATCAGCTTGTAGCCGGTGCGGGCGGCGATGGCTTTGCCGACGGTCATTTTACCGACGGCGGAGGGACCGAAGATGAGAAGGAAGTTCATGGCTTATTAAATGTACGACGGTGAGCCGAAAGTTTCGCTAACGGGGCAGATACTGCCGCGCAATCCTTTCCTCCGGTCGCCGGTCACAAGTATAAAGCACCAGTCGGAAGCACCAGTCGGCCGGCTTCATCAGCAGGTAGATCAGGTCACACAGGTATCGGTTTTCATAAGGGGTATAGTCTTTGTGGAGGAAGTTGCCCAACCGGTCGTAATGGCGGCGGATGAGGCGATGAACGCGGGGGAAGTGCTCCTGGAGCAGTTCCTCGAAGGCGTTGGCGACCAGGAGCTGGCGGTTGCAAACAATTGCCTTTCCTCCGCGAACGCCCATGCGCAGGGGCTTTACGATGGAAGCGTGGCCGTTGGCGGCAACGGAGCAGAGATAATGGCTCTCGTATGGAATGATGTTGCACACCGGGCGCAACTCGGAAAAGCCTTTATAATAGGTCTGGGTAAAAACCAGCATGATGGAATCCGGTTGTTGCCCGAACAGGAGCAGAAAAGCATCGAGCGCCACGATGTAGGGGATCATCGCCACAAGCAGCAGCGGTGATTTGATGAACAAAGGATAGGTGAGCATCCGGTAGAAGCCGCTGTCCTGGTAAGCGCCCACCTCGGTCTGGTAGTCGGAGCAGGCTTCGTCGCCGACCAGTTGCGGGGTGGCCCCAAACCGCTCCGCTATCAGCAGCTGATGATTCCGCACAAGCTGGATGACGAGCAGGGTGATGGCCCCGGGAATGATCCAGATGAAAAAGATGTAAAAAAGGTTCGCCGAACCACCAAAATACTGGTACCCCACCAGGACGTGCAGTAAGACGCCGACCAACAAAATACCGTTTAGTAAAACTTCGATGAGCGGGGGGGCACAATGCTTGCGGTAACGACAATAGAAATACACCAGGGAGGTTCCTAAAAAAGGCAGCGCCAGGCTCAGCAGGTGATCGCAGGCGAAGGTCAGGGAGTTTTCCTGGTGGTAACATTCCAGCGCTTCGCCGCCAAGGTTGGTCAGGATGGCAAGAAGAGGGTAAAGGCCGAGATGGAAGAAGCTGCCCACCTCTCCGGTGAGTTCCCCCGGCTCCTCATTCGCGAAACGGAGAAGCAGAATGATGGGATAAACGGCGGTAAAAATGATCATGCTCATAGTCGGGTGTTTATATCTGGAGGCTTAGCGTATTGTAAATATACAGAGTACTTTTAAATTCAAAGTAATTTATTTTAAACTTACCATTTGGCGCGGCCGCGGGATGCAAAGGGAAGTTCTTTTTTAGCAAAGACCGTAACGGGCCGGGATTACTCCTCGAGAAGAGGGCACCGGTTGATCGCGTCAGTCAGCGGATCCGGGTAATCCGTCGTGACGGCGGAAGGCGGACTGCGGAAGGAACTCCAACCTGAAGGCCAAAGCGCGGACATCGGACTTTAAAGTCGATCCTTCACAACCTTCCCTGCACCTGCGGCCCCGCCAAAAAAGAATCCTCCCCCCTCCAAAAGCCATTCTCTTCTCCCCGTGCTTATCTTTGCGCCCGATTTACAAGCCCGCCAACCATGCTGAACCAACTCGAAGCCATATTCAACCGCTTTAAGAACCTCGAAGAACAACTCTCCGACCCGGAAATCATTACCGACCCCTCGAAGTTTACCAAAATCAATAAAGAATACGGCAAGTTGCGCCCCATTGCGGATACGTACCTGACCTATGCCGAATTGCTCAAGAACATCGACAGCAGCGACGCCATGCGGAAGGATCCCGATCCTGAAATGCGCGAAATGGCGCAAATGGAGTTTGACGAACTGCGCGCCACGAAGGAAACGATGGACGAGGAGATCAAGGTGATGCTGATCCCCAAAGACCCGGAAGACGAGCGCGACATCATCATGGAGATCCGCTCCGGCGCGGGCGGCGACGAGGCGGCCATTTTTGCCGGCGACCTTTACGATATGTACCGCCGCTACTGCGACGGGATGGGCTGGAGGATCGAGGTTATCGACGAAAACGAAGGCTCGGCCGGCGGCTATTCCAAACTGGTACTGGAGGTGCACGGCGACGATGTATACAGCAACCTGAAGTTCGAGTCCGGAGCGCACCGCGTGCAGCGCGTACCCAAAACCGAAAGCCAGGGCCGCGTACACACCAGCGCCGCTACCGTAGCCGTACTCCCCAAGATGGAAGAGGAAGACATCAACATCAACAAATCCGACCTGAAGATCGATACCTTCCGCGCTTCCGGGGCGGGTGGTCAGCACGTCAACAAAACGGAATCCGCCATCCGCATCACCCACCTGCCCACGGGCATCGTGAGCGAAAGCCAGGACGGCCGCAGCCAGCACAAGAACAAAGAGATCGCCATGTCGCAGCTCTACCAGCGCATCAAGTATGCGCAGGATACGGCAGCGCAGAATGAGATGGCCAGCGCGCGCAAATCCCTCGTCGGCAGCGGCGACCGCTCCGAGAAGATCCGCACTTACAACTACCCCCAGAACCGGGTTACCGACCACCGTATCAACCTGACACTGCACAACCTCGATAAGATCATTGCCGGGGCCCTGGAACCGGTGATCGAAGGTTTGCAGGTAGCGGAAAATGCCACTAAGCTGAAGGAGGGGGGAATCTAGAGGGCGGACACCAAAGTGCAGGGGGCCGGATCAGATTCCAGCAAGTAGCGGTCAGGGTTCAGCAGCAGGGTAGCCCCCCAAATTTACCTTATGATCGTGCCGTCAATTCTAAGCCGCTCGTCGGAGCTTTTACGTGCGGATCCGGGTTGTAACCCGGATCAAGAATACCAAAATCAGTCTCGGCACAATCCTGACTTCAAGTCAGACTTGGTTTATTAATTATGGTCGTAATCCAGCGATCAAGGCGTAAAATCCGATAACTGACCTCCGCCTTTTGATTTTTGAACACCGGGCTTTAATTACTGAACGCTGAACTCTAAATACTTACCTTTGCCCCTTTAAATCAGCCCATCACCAGTTTCTACACCCCCACCGCCTCCATTATGACGAACCAACGCACCATCGCCAAGTCATTCTCCCTCAGGGGAGTCGGGCTGCACAGCGGCGCGGAAGTACAGCTTGTGTTTAAGCCGGCCTCCGAGGGGCACGGCGTTAAATTTCAACGAACCGACCTCGAAGGGCAGCCCGTGATCAACGTGGACGTGAACCGGGTGATCAGCACGGACCGCTCCACCACCATCGGCTCCAAAGACGCTTCCGTTTCTACGGTGGAGCATTTGCTCTCCGCCGTCTCCGGTCTTCGAATCGACAACCTGCTGGTGGAGATCGACGGACCGGAAATCCCGATCCTGGACGGCAGCGCCAGCCCGTTCGTTACGCCCCTGATCGCCGCCGGATTTGAAGAGCAAGACGCCACCCGGGAATATTTCATCGTGGAGGAACCCATCACGTACCGCGACGAGGAATCAGGCTCCGAGATCGTTGCCCTCCCTTACGACGGCTTCGAGGTGGTGAGCATGATCGATTTCGACAGCCCCGTACTTGGCCAGCAATACGCTACCCTGCGCGGTTACGAAGACTACCCGACCGAGATCGCCCCTTGCCGCACCTTCGTATTTCTGCACGAACTCGAACTACTCTTCGAGCACGACCTGATCAAGGGTGGCGACCTGACCAACGCCATCGTGATTGCCGACCGGATGGTTCCGCAGGAGCGACTCGATAAACTGGCCAAACGCATGGGCAAGGAAACCGTGGAAGTCACCCAGGCCGGCATCCTGAACACCCTCGACCTCAAATTTCACAACGAACCGGCCCGCCACAAGCTGTTGGACGTGATGGGCGACATCAGCCTGCTCGGCGTTCCGATCCGGGGCCGCATCATGGCAACAAAGCCCGGGCACGGCGCCAACGTGGCCTTCACGAAGCTGCTGAAAAAAGCTTACATGGAGCAACGCCGCCTGAAGGGAAAGCCGCGCTACAACCCCAACGACACCCCGGTCTTCAACACCGAACAGATCCAGGAGATCATGCCCCACCGCTACCCGATGTTGCTGATTGACAAGATCATCGACATGGGTGAGAACTACATCGTAGGGCTTAAAAACCTGACCATCAACGAAGGATTTTTCCAGGGGCACTTTCCCGGCAACTACGTGATGCCCGGCGTACTGCAAATGGAAGCCATGGCCCAGACGGGGGGGCTGCTGGTACTGACCATGCAGGACGACCCCATTGGGTGGGACACCTATTTTTTGAAGATCGACAACGCTAAATTCAAAAATTTCGTCGTTCCCGGAGATACCGTGATCTTCAAGATGGAATTAGTGGCTCCTATTCGCCGGGGGCTTTGCCAGATGCGGGGAACCGCCTACGTCGGCAATAAGATTGTATCCGAAGCCGACCTTGTAGCACAGATCGTAAAGCGTCCATAATTATGTCAATACATTCTCTAAGCGTTGTTCACCCCAACGCAAAAATTGCCGCGGGGGTCACGGTCGGTCCGTTTTGTACCATCGAAGACGACGTGCAGATCGGCGCGGGTACGCTCATCGGGCCTAACGTGACGATCTACGCCGGCTCCCGGATCGGTAAGAACGTCAAAATATCCCCCGGTGCCATCATCGGCGGAGAGCCCCAGGACCTGAAATTCGCCGGAGAGTACACCACCACCCACATCGGCGACAACACCACCGTACGGGAGTGCGTGACCATCAATCGTGGTACCGTTGCCGCCGGCAAGACCGTGGTGGGAAAAAACTGCCTGTTGATGGCTTACGTACACGTCGCCCACGATTGCATTTTGGGCGACAACATCATCCTGGCCAACAACGTCAACCTTGCCGGCCATGTCGTGCTCGAAGACTTCGTTATCATCGAAGGGCAGGTGGGCGTGCAACAGTTCGTTCGCATCGGTAAGCACAGCTTTATAGCCGGGGGCAGCCTGGTGCGCAAAAGCGTACCGCCCTACATCCGCGCCGCGCGGGAGCCGCTGAGCTACATCGGCGTAAACCGCATCGGCCTGCAGCGCCGGGGTTTTGCCATCAAGCGAATCAACAACATTCACGAAATTTACCGCATTCTCTTCGTCAAGGGGCTCAACATGACCAACGCCATCACCGAGATCGAGGCCACCGTGCCGGTTTGTGACGAACGCGACGACGTGGTGCGCTTCATCGCGGAGACGGAACGGACGGGCATCGTGCGTAGTTTTCAGGGGCTGAACGGGGAGTGATCCGGGTGGGACACGGCGGTGGTCTAAGTGAAATGAAGAAGATGCACGGTCTTACCGCCGGAGCCGTCTCCCCTCTCACGGGTAGAAAGGTTGGGGGGAGAGGCGACATAACGAGGGGCGAACTATTCTTTATGAACGCGGGACGGTATACCGAGAATGGTTATGAACGCCTGATTAAATTTCCGTCATGAAGCAAGCTACTTCAAACAACCGCCGACTAAGCATCACCGCCCAAAACGTCAGTAAGCGCTTCGGGCGCAACTGGGTCATCCGTGATTTTACCGATGCTTTCCGCAGTGGCGAACGGGTGGGCATCAGGGGACGTAACGGCTCGGGAAAATCGACGCTGTTGCGAATGCTTTGCGGACAGCTGACGCCCTCGCGGGGAAAACTGGACTTCATCCTCAACGACAAGGCCGTCAGAACAGCCGACTTTTATCGCTACGTAAGCTGGACCGGTCCGTACCTGGAAATCGTGGAAGAACTCAGCATTGCCGATTTTATCCGGTTTCATTTCGGACTTAAACCTTTGCGGGAAGGGCTGAAGCCCGCCGATGTACCGGCGCTGCTGGAACTCGACCACGTCCGCAATCGCAAATTATCCGACTGCTCCTCGGGAATGCGCCAGCGGGTACTGCTTGGCAGCGCTCTCTACGCCGCCACGCCCCTGCTGATACTGGACGAGCCAACCGTAACGCTCGACGAGGCCGCCGTCAGCTGGTTTCACGCCCAACTGACGGAGCACGGTGCCGGTCGGCTGGTGTTTGTAGCCAGTAACGATGCGGATGATCTGGCGGGATGTGCCCGGGTAATTGATCTCTGAGAAGCAAAGGAAATCCGAAAAATCACGGTTAGCGCACGTTAAATAGCCGCCGGTCCGCTCCATGTCCTTAATATGTAAGATATTCGCGCCGTGGCATAAAGCCGCACCGCTCCGAATGCTTTTTTCCTACGCCGACAAGAATACACCCTTCGTATTAAGCCCGGAGAGCCTTGACTGGTACCTCGCCAAGGGTTGGTACCGTATGGGGGCCAATATTTTCACCACCCATTTCCTTTTTTTTCAGGGCCGGCCGTACTCCGCCATCTGGATCCGGGTCGATCTGCGCGCGTTCTCGTTTTCTAAAAGCCAGCGAAAACTGATGCGGCGCAACGCCAAACTGTTCGATGTGGCGCGCGGACCGCGTGTGATCGACGCCGAACGCAACGAATTGTACGAACGGTATGCCGCCGATTTCGACGGCCGGCTCTCCCCGACGATCGCAGACAGCCTGGAGGATTTTGACGGGCGGGAAACCATCTTCAATACCTGGGAAACCACCGTGCGCGACCGGGTGAGCGGGAAATTGGTCGGCGTCAGCTACTTCGACCTGGGCGACGACGCCGCCGCCAGCATCCTTGGCATCTACGACCCCAACCTGAAGTCGTTCAGCCTCGGGTACTATACCATGCTACTCGAAATGCAGCACTGTCTTGATCAGGGCATGCACTATTACTACCCGGGCTACGTCGTGCCGGGCTATCAGCGTTTCGACTACAAACTACGCCTGGGAACCAGTGAGTACTACGACCTGCTAACCGATGCGTGGCAGGCCTACGATCAGGCCGGCATCGAGGCCAACGGCCCCACCGAGGTACAGCGGAAAGCACTGCGGTTGCTGAGTGAACACATGCAGACGATGAGCGGACGCCCCGGGCCGGTGATTTGCACCTACCCCTTATTTGAAGCGGGGCTCTACGATGTTTGGAACGAGGATTACGTCCCCTACCCCTATTTTTATCCCCTCGGCACCATAGCGGAGGAAGAAAAGATCATCATTGTCTTCGATCCCCGCGATCGGGAATATTTGCTGTTACAATGCCGGCACATGCGGGAGGCGCAACAAATGTTCAACCTCGGCTACCTCAACTCATTCACCGAGGAGCATTATTATACCAACCTGCTGTCGATCCGCCGCGTCCTTTTCCGGACCGGTTCCGTCGAGGTCATCGCCGGTGCCTGTGCCAGGTTACTCAACCACCCAGAAAATTAAATCATGATTATGCGTACCCTCTTATCCCTTTCCCTTGCCGCGCTGCTGCTCCTGCTGACCGGCTGCGGCAACGCCGATACCTCCAGCGCGGCTACCGAACCCGCGGAGACGGCAAAAATACCAACAACTACCGCTTACCAGGCTGCGGAAACCGCCCTGAACGACGGCAAGAACGCCGCTGCGGTAGCGCCGCTTTTACTGAACAACTTTAACGCTGTAAGCGACGTCAATACCGGTGTCCTCGATGAGACGGCCAGCAACGATTACGTTCGGCTGGCCAGGAGTTTGTCCGATAAGTTCCCGGCGGACACCATGGCGGCCAAGCCGCTGTACCGCGCCGCCGAAGTGGTGCGGGCACTGAACAAGCCCCGCGAGGCAGCCGGCATTTACCGCATGGTGTGCGACCGGTATCCCACCTTCAGCAAGTCGGCCGAAGCATTGTTCATGCTCGCCTTCACGTACGACGAGGACCTGAAGGAATACGACGCAGCCCGGGAAATCTACAATGATTTTCTGGTCAGGTATCCCGAACATACTTTCGCGGACGATACGGAAATGCTGCTGAAAAATCTGGGTAAAACCAGCGAGGAGATGCTAAGGGAAATGGGCACCGATAATAAGTAAGCGCTACACCTTGGGCATGTCGGGCATCTTGCATTCTTCGTCCGGGTTACGACCGCAGACGTCGCAGTTGCCTACTTTATCGGTGAGCATGGGGTTGTTGCTCGCGCAGGTACCGCGGAATTCATTTCCCGTGACCAGGTGCCGGATGTTGATCAGTACGAAGGCGACTCCGAATACGGCAAAAATGACAACGAAGAGGTAGGTGAATTCAGACATTTGGCTTTCCTTTGGTGGGACAAAGATAACGCCCAGGGGTGAGTTGTCGTTCAGAAACTGCGGGATTAGTCGTGCGGAGCGATGTATCAGGGGCGCGGACGCGGGATGCCGGGGAAGCTCTTGGAGGGCAGCGCTCCGTAGCCCTGATCACCTGGTTGAAACCCGTTTATGGCCCTTTGGCGAACTTCGTCGGTTATGTTTACTCCGAAGTACGGAACCCGGAACATCTTCCTGCAAGTTGATCTGAAGGAGGCCATGCCCTGAAAACCTTCCGCTTTGCATCCCGCGGCCGCGCCCCCTTCCGTCATGCTCCCGTCTTTGCTGAGCCCCGTTACAATATCAGCCGGGTAAAATTGGTTACTTTTGCGGTCCCGTGCAGCCACCGTTACGGACGAATTGAAACCATACGTATGTACTTTTTGAAACATATTTTTTTACTCACCGCCTGTTTTCTGGCCGCTACCCTCGGTGCGCAGAAAGACGGTGACGTACTGTTCACCGTTGCCGACAAACCCGTTACGGTGGGGGAGTTTCGCTACATCTACGGCAAAACGAACGGCGAGGAAGCAGCCTACGACAAAGCCAGTGTTGAGGAGTACCTCGATCTTTACGAACGCTTTAAACTGAAGGTCGCCCGCGCCAAGGATATGGGCCTGGATACGATCAGCGCCCTGCAACGCGAACTGGCAGGCTACCGCCGCCAGCTGGCCGACAACTATCTGGTAGACCGGCAGGTGACCGACCGGCTGGTGGAAACCCTGTACGAGCGGCAGAAAACCGACCTGGAGTTCAGCCACATTCTCCTGAAGTTCAAAGGTAATCCGCTGCCGTCCGACACCCTGGCGATTTATAATAAAGCAAAGGCCATGAAGGACGGCATTACCGCGAAAAACTTCGCCACCAGCGCCGCCGACCTGAGCGAAGACAAGTTCAGCTCCAGCCGCGGTGGAAAGATCGGCTACATCACCGCCCCCTTCCCCAAGGGTATGCACCACCTGGAAGCCGCCCTGTACGACGCGCCGCTCAACAAGGTGGTAGGTCCGGTTCGTACCGGGCTGGGCTACCACCTGGCCATAAAGACCGCTTCCCGCCCGGCCCGCCGGGAGATGGAGGTAGCCCACATCCTGATCCGCAAGCCGGAGGGCACCACCAATATGCCCGTGCCGGCACAGTTGCAGGCCGCCCAGAAGATGCTGAAGAACGATAAGGACTGGGCGGAGGTGGTAAGCCGCATCAGTGAAGACTCCAAAACGAAAGGCAACGCCGGCTATCTCGGCTTTTTCGGGATCAATAAGTACGAGCCCGCTTTCGAAAACGCCGCCTTTGCCCTGACCGAGGACGGCCAGGTGAGCGATATCATCGAGACGAGCGCCGGTTTTCACCTCATCCGCCGCATTTCCCTCAGGGGCGTACAACCCCTCAGCGTCGTGCGACCTCTCTTGGAGACGAAAGTGAAGGCCGACGGCCGCTTCGAAGACGCTAAACTCCAAATGGTTCAGAACATACGTACCAAGGCTGACGTGAAGGAAGACAAAGCCGTATTCGGCCGCTTCTCCTCCCGGCTGGTGGATTCAACCTTCTTCGATTTCCAGTGGAAGCCCCTTACGGATACGGACGATGCCCCCCTGCTCGTAATCGGAAAAGACTACCGGCTCGGTCTTGATCAGTTTCAGGAGTTCCTGCGCAAGAACAGCCGCAAACGCGTCAGCATGGGCCGCAGCGCCAACGCCGCCACGGTTGCCAACGACCTATACAACCAGTGGGTGAACGAGCAACTGATGGCGTACGCCGAAAGCCGACTGGAAGAAGACTTCCCCGACTTTGCCGCCCTGATGCGCGAGTACCGGGAGGGCATTCTTCTTTTCGAAGCCACCAAACTGGAGGTATGGGACAAAGCCAGTGAAGACACCACCGGCCTTAAGGCATACTACGCCGCCAACCAGAAAAATTACCAGTGGGAAGAGCGGGCCACCGTGAGCCACTATACGGTGGCGGCCAAATCCGGCGTGGACGTAAACGAGGTGTTGGCTTTCGCCGCAACCAACGACCTGGATAAGACGCTCGATAAATTCGGCCGGGCCAACGTAGATGTGATCACCGACGACTACGAACTGAGCCGCCTGGGAGAACTAGGTGAACTGACCGCCAAGCCGGGCAGCTTGACGAAGGTCACCAACGATCTGCGCAAAGGCACCGCCAGTTTCTACAAGGTAGAAGCACTGCTGCCCGCCCGCCAAAAAGAATTACGCGAAGCACGGGGTTACGTGATCGCCGATTACCAGGACCAGCTCGAACGCGAATGGGTGGAAAAGCTGCGGAAACAATACCCCGTGAAGATCAATAAGAAGGTACTTTCTAAACTGATCAAATCTTGAGGCATTTTCTCCGGGTGGCAACGGCCGCCCTGCTACTGCTGATGATGATGGCCTGCTACGGAACCGACGCCGACGCCGACGATCCCGTACTGGCCCGGGTACACCAGAAGACACTGCGGCTGTCGGAACTCGACGGGATGTTCCCTATCGACGCAACGGCCGAAGACAGTCTGCTGATCAAAAACGCTTTCGTACGCCGCTGGAGCCGCGAGGCCGTGCTGGAGTGGGAAGCGGAACGCAACCTGCCGCCGGACATGAACATCGACCGGCTGGTCCGCGATTACCGCGCCAGCCTCGTAAGCAGCCATTACGAGGAAGTGCTGGTGAGCATGCGGCTCGACAGTACCATCTCCCGCGAAGAACTGGAGGCGTACTACGAGAACAGCAAGAGCCAGTACCTGCTGGAGCGGCCGATCGTACGGTGCCTGTTCATCCGGGTGCCCTACCCCACCCCCGAAGAAGACCGCCTGCAGCAACTCTGGAACAACGGCAAGATCACCGATACCGTAGCCCTCAAAAATTACTGTGAGCGGCTGAGCGAGGTTTCGTTGCTCGACCCCGATCCGTGGTACAGCCTCGACGACATTGCCCAGCAGCTACCGGACGGCACCCTGACGGCGGCCAACGTGAACTCCAAACGGGAGTTCAGCCAGCAGGACGGCAGTTTCAGGTACTACTTTAAACTCGTGGAACTGAAGCCCCGCCTGGAGATCGCTCCGCTGAGTTACGTCGAAGAGCAGGCCCGCAAGGTGATCCTGCACAGCCGCAAGCGGGAGGTGATCGATCAGGCAAGGGAAGAGATCTTCGAGCGGGAACTGCGGAGAAACAACATCGAAACGTTCTGACACCCGCCCTCATCCGACCAGAAAGAAATTCCCCGCAGGGGAGGTTTAATATTTATGATTATGAAAACGATGCTTATCCGAATGTCATTTTTCCTGCTGCTTCTACTGCCTCTCGGCGGTCTGATGGCGCAGAGCAAGATCATCGACCAGGTCATCGCCCGGGTGGGCGGCGAGTACGTTCTTTTGTCGGGTCTTGAGGAGCAAGTAGCCCAGGCGGCCAGCCAGAGCAACGAGCCTCTGCCCCCCGAAGCGCGCTGCCAGATCATGGATCAGTTGCTGATCAGTAAGCTGCTGCTGAATCAGTCCAAACTCGACAGTATCGAGGTAACCGACGGAGAAGTGGAAAGCCAGCTTAACGCCCGGATCGACCGGATACTGGGCTATATGGGGGGCGATATCAACCAGTTCGAGGATTACTATGGCCAGAGCATCACGGCGGTAAAAGAACAATTCCGCGAAGACCTGCGCGAGCAGATCGCCGTAGACCGTATCCGGGGATCGGTCACCCGGGCCGTGAAGGTGACGCCGGCGGAAGTGAAATCGTTCTTCGCCGAAATCCCAAAAGACAGCCTTCCCTACTTCAACGCCGAGGTGGAGGTGGGAGAGATCGTGGTGCAGCCGGAAGCAAACGACGAAACCCGGGAAAGGACCATCGCCCGCCTGAAGGACATCCGGGAGCGGATCGTTGACGGAAGCACCACTTTTGAAGAAGCCGCCGCCAAGTACAGCGCCGACGGGTCGGGCAAGCAGGGCGGCGACCTGGGCTGGACCAAACGGGGAAAATTCGTACCCGAATTCGAAGCGGCCGCTTACAATCTCGACCCCGGGGAGATGAGCGACGTGGTGAAATCTCAGTTCGGCTACCACCTCATCAAACTACAACAGCGGCGGGGCAACTCCATCAAGGTCTCGCACATCCTGCTGACTCCGGAAATTACCGACGCCGACAAGGAGAAATCGCGGATTTTCCTGGACAGCGTGGCGAACCTCGTACGGGTAGACAGCATCAGCTTCAGTTTTGCCGTGAAGCGCTTCGGTACCGACCAGGTGCAAAGCTATAACAACGACGGGCGCATGACCAACCCCGCCAGCGGCAACACCTTCTTCGAGATCGGAGACCTGGACCCCGACGTGTATTTTACCGTCGATGATATGCAACCCGGTGAGATCAGCGAAGTGCTGGAGTTCAAGGGGCCACGGGGAGAAGAACAGTTGCGGGTGGTTCAGCTCCAGTCACGCAGCAGCCCCCACAAAGCCAGCCTGGCCCGGGACTACGCCAAAATTCAGGAAGCCACCAAGAACGCCAAGCAGCAACAATACCTCAGCGACTGGATCGAAAAGACGATCAGTTCCACCTTCATCATGGTCGACGAGCGGTACCAGCAATGCCCCTCGGTACAGAACTGGCTTAACGACAGCCGGAAAATGAAGAGCAGGTAGAAGCGGCAGACGAACATAATCAGGCAGCTAGAAGATCAGCCAGAGACACTATTCAGAAGCGGGTGTATGCGCTTACGGTAAGTAGCGCACTAAAGTCAGGGCCGGAGGGCGCCGGCGCGCGGGATGCAGCGCTGAAGGTTAAAAGCAATGAAGGCGAAGACTGTTCTACGCCCGGAAGCAAAGAGTGACGGTAAAATATGCTTACTTCGCGGACGAACAAGCGGCCCCGCTCCGGTGCTTGCAATTGATAAACACACGCAAGATGTTACCCCTGACCTTAACCAAGGTACTGAAAGACCCGCACCAGTACCTCGGCGGTACGGACCTGAAAATCACACTGCCCGTGAGCCGCACCCTGCTCAACGAGGTACTGGCCGCCCGACCAGCGGATGTACCCGTAAACGAGCTATTGATCGATCCGGAGGCGGGTAATTCTTTTAATTTGCACCTGGACGTAAAAGCCCCCCTTATCGGCAGCGTAAAGCGAAAGATCACCTTTGAGCCCGGGCCGGCGGTTACTTTCCCCGGTCAGCCGTGGCTGCACTTCGAGATCACCGACGGCTTCCGGTTGCTGGACAAGCCCATCATCAAACTGATGCAGGGGCAAATAGCCGACCGGCTGCCAAAGGGCATCGAACTGACTTCCGATCATCTTCGCCTACACGTGCCGGCCCTGCTCACCTCGGCGGGCTACCAAACGCTGGTTCCGCTGATCAAATCATTGCGGCTCACCAGTGAAGCAAACGCACTGGTGCTCAACGTTCACTTCGTTGCGGAACAAAATTAACGCAGCGCGTCGATCAAAAAGACGGCACTTTCAAGCACATAAACTCAACGGTCAAATCTCTCCCTCATGCATCCCGTACAGAAACACCTCTTCGACACCAATTTCAAAGACCTTGCCGGCACCCGGATCGAAGGCACCATTGCCCTCAGCGACGAGCTGATCAACCTCGGCATTATGGACTTCCTGACCGGACTGAAAAACGGTGCGGCCTCCCCCGCTCCCGAAGCGCCTTCCCCGGCACCCGCGGCCGCGCCCTCCGCACTACCGGACCCCAAACAGATGCTGGCCATGCTGAATGTGGAAACGCTGAAGTTCCGAAGCGAGGCCGGACGCATCGTAGTGGACGTGAAGGCGGGGATTGCCTAAAGGTTCGTCGCCATCGGCAAATGCGGCGTATACCCGCAGTAGTATTGCAGCGCTATCGAACCGGACTACTGACCGGCGTACTCAAAGTGAAGTTTCTCCAACCGCAGCGCCAGCCCGGACAGCGCCTCGCGCACCTCGCGCAGGTTCGACGAAACGACTTCGGCGTATTCCCTGCCGACGAATAAATGCTCTTTCACGTCCGTCAGTTCCTCCGGGCCGTTGTCTTCGATGGCGGTTTGCTGCTGACTGATGTAAGTAGTCAGGCGTTCCATGCGCTGGTCCCAGAATTGTTCCAGCACGCGGTGCGGCCTTTTACGGATCACCTCGTGGCGCTCCACCAGGGCGGTCTTGAGCCGGAAGACCTGATCGGTGCCGTTAAAATTAACCTCGATGGTGTTTTCACGGGGCCCCTTGCGGCCACGAATCCGGTTGACCAGATTCCGTTCTTCGTCATAAAAATTTACGCTTACCAGCTCGTCGTTGCCCAGCGAGCGGAATTGATCGATGCTCACCAGCATGCCCCGGAACTGGCTCAGGTCCTTTTCCAGTTCATAGTAGCTCTCTTCAACGGGGATGAGTTGTTCTTCCTCCACCGTATGTTTGATGCGGGTCTCCTCCTGCACGTCGGCTTCGAACTCGGTGACTTCCCGCTTCAGGCTCTGGAGATTCACGGCGACGGAATACCCGTGCTTGCGAACGGCGTCCACGATCATTTCGCGGAGAGTTTCGCGCTGTTCGGGACCGTTCCAGAGACAGTGTTCCATCAGAAAGCAGTCCATCAGGTTTACCCGCTCGCGGCCGTGGAGGAAGGCGGCGGCACGAAGAAGGCGCACGATCTTTTTCCAGCGCCGGTCGTAGATCAGGATCTGGCTGACGGCGTTGTTAGGTTGCTGGTTATACTGCTCGATCTTGAACAGGATGAGTTGCAGGGTATTGAGCACCTCGGCGGGTACCTCGACCGCGTCGATGCGGCGGCTCCATTCGTCGAGTTCGGCTTCACTCAGCTTGGTATCTTCGGGGATATCGTCCTGATAAACGTCTTTGGTATCGACCACCATCTTCACGAAGTTATCGTACTGACGGATCTTGCCGAGTTCGAGCCGGACGAGGAAGCGATCCCAGATGGGGGCGAGGTTGGCGCTGCGGGGCGGCAGCTCGTTGCTGGCCGTGATGATGCCGCGGATGTTGACCTTGACGTCGTCCTCGCCGTTGCGGTAGATCTTTTCGTTCAGGATGGTGAGCAGGGCGTTCTGGATGGCGGGGCCGGCCTTCCATATCTCGTCAAGAAAAACGATGTTGGCACCGGGCAGGTAGCGGTCGGTGAGGCGTTCGTATTTGTCCTCCTCCTTCAGTTTTTTGATCGAGATGGGCCCGAATACCTCATCCGGCGTTGAAAATTTCGACATCAGGTATTCGAAGCTGACACCATCGCGAAAGGCGTACTTCAGGCGGCGGGCGATCAGGCTTTTCCCCACGCCGGGCGGGCCGAGCAGGAAGATCGATTCTCCGGCTACGGCGGTCAGCAAAGCAAGGCCCATGGCCTGTTCCCGTTCGTAAAGCCCGGCGCCGAGGCTGGCGAGCAGAGCTTCGGTGCGGGTACGGATGTTGGTGGTCCGGGTAGTAGTCATGGGGAGATAACGGGTTCCCGGGGGGAGGGTTTAGTTTATTCGTCAAGCAGTCGGATGGTCAAGCAGTCTGACGGGCGGGCACCCTATCATTTGAGTGCTTTTACGGGACTGTTTGGACTAATCAGGGCGCAGACGCGGGTGCAAAGAATCAGGTGTGTGACAATGCTTCGGGCGTGCTACACTGCTGACTGCGGCGGTGTCAGCCGCTAAACCGATAAATAGCAAAAGCGGCCAACCGGTAGTACCGGTTAGCCGCTTCTGACGGACAGCCAACGTCTCCTTAACGCCGGCAAGATTTTTAAATGGGAGGGAGGATCGTACTAGCGCTCGCCGTACTTCTCCAGGCGGTAAGCGGCCTTGAGCTTCTCCTTGCGGCGCAGAACGCTGGGCTTGGTGAACTCCCGACGGTTCCGTAGCTCACGGATGACGCGGGTATTGATGGACTTACGCTTGTACCGCTTCAGTGCGCGGTCGATGTTTTCTCCTTCACGGACGTTGATGATCAGCATTTAGATGATTCTGTTTTTGAAATGGAGTGCAAAGATAATGGTTTGTGCTTTAACCGCCAAGGGCCGTTGCAAAGTTTTAGTACGGTCATCATCATATTTATTCTCACACCGAAAAGCCCCGTCATCCAGAGAAGATGACGGGACTCGTTTCCAGGCACTTAGCAATCTATCTAATTTCCGATCCGGACTTTCTTTATTGTTCGTTTTCCTTCCTTAGTGATAAGGTCGAGCACGTAAATCCCCGTCGGTAGGTCGTCTACCTGAAGTCGGACGCTCGGTCCTTCAAGGTTATTGGCGGAAACGGTGCGTACGTTACGACCGTTAATATCCATCAGACGCAAATACTCAGCACCTTCGGGATAACGGACGGTAAGTTGATGGGAAGCGGGGTTTGGAAAAACACTGACCTCCTGGTCTACCATATCATTTGAGTCTAAAGACCTCACCAATCCGGCAGCTTCCTTTCCATTACCAGGAGGGCTACTACCGGTGGACTTAGCCAACCCAAACGCACCTCTTGGTGGATCGCCTATCGGGCCATCGCAAATTCTTTTGGGTAGAACATTGATGTAAACGCGCTGGGTAATCACTCCGTGACTTCCACTGTTTGCGGTCAATAAAAAAGACGTAAGACCTCGCTTATTTTTTTTGAGTTTTGGCACGTACACAAGAAATACTGCACTAGACAGGTAGCCCTGCCCCGTAACGCTAGGTTGTTCTACCTGTATTCCCGATTCAGGGCGGGGAGTGATAGACCAGTCAGCATCACTTACACAGGCAAGTACTGATACCCTGACAACCGTTTCAGCACCGGGGCAAATATCAATCGGAAAGTCCGGATCCGTGCCGATTCCGGTAATTACCGGTGGATTATCTTTGGGTAGTTTATACACTAAATAGTCGGCACGCCGAGTGTCTCCCGGGCCACTCCTTCCGCGAATCATCCGATCTGTGAACGGGACGCCAAAGGGAAACATCAATCCCAACCCAGAGTCGGCATGAAAAGTAGCCCGGACTTCAACGCCGTTCATTGGCATGATCCAGCATACCGGGCCGGACTGCGCTGGTATACATTGTGTATTCTGAGTATATCCCCCGATTGCCCGGATGCGCACATAATCGGCATTATCCGGAATGTTAGTAACGCAAAATTCCAGGTCCTGGCAATTGTCGAGGTAATTAATAGTGAATTTAGGGAAGGAGCTTGAAGGCGGTGGAAAAAATTGAGAATTCCGTGTCGCCGGTTGGCTGCCTGACCAAATACTACACTGAGCTACAAGACCACTAGTACTACCACAAATAATTGTCAGCAAGAGAAGTAGTTTCACTATTCGGGTAAAAGAAATAAAAGTCGAAAATCCCATAATGAGAGCTTAAAGGGTGATGGATGTTTCCGCACTAATCGATTCGGTTAACCAGGCAAAAAATGTCCTTAATGCGTATAAAAGCATCGGTTTTCTGAATCGTGACAAAATAAATGGCACTATTTACCCAACGATCAGGCAGGTACTCGCGAGAGGGGCAAGAAACTTCGATCTAGGTATTGACACAATTGTATAATATCCTAAGTCTGCATCCCGCGTCCGCGACCAAATTGCCCGTGATTATAAAGTTAGTAGCCACACTTACCGATTATTTGCCAATCCTACGCCTTAGCCAAAGTAATCCCAAAAGTGCTCCCTAAGCCCGGGCTCGACCGCACGTTGATCGTCTGCTGATGGGCCTCCATGATGTGCTTCACGATGGCCAGGCCGAGACCGGAGCCCCCCTTTTGGCGGCTACGGCTTTTGTCTACGCGGTAAAAACGGTCGAAGACGTGGGGCAGGTGCTTTTCGGGGATACCGATGCCGTTGTCGGCCACCTCGCAGAGGATGTAGGCGTCCATGTCGTAAAAACTGATCTTGGTGGAGCCGCCGGGGTTACCATATTTAAGGCTGTTGGTGACCAGGTTGACGAGCACCTGGCGGATGCTTTCCCGGTCGGCGTTTACGAGGTAGCCGGTGTCCGCGCCGTTTTTAAAATCGATCTCGATGTTCATTTCCTTACTCTTCAGGTCGACCTCATCGATCACCTCCACGGCCAGGGCCCTGATGTCGAAAATGTCGGTATCCAGGATAAGTTCCCCGCTTTCCAGCCTACTGATGGCCCCGAGATCTTCTACGATCGTTTGCAGACGCTCTACGTTTTTGGCCGCTTTCTTGAGAAAACTCATCGAAATTTTTTCGTCGTGGTACCCTCCTTCCAGCAGGGTGTGCAGATAGCCCTGGATGTTGAAAATAGGTGTTTTCAACTCGTGGCTGATGTCGCCTACGTAGCGGCGGCGGTACTCGGCGAAGCGCTCGTACTGGTCGATCTGCTGCTGTTGTTTCTCGGCCCATTCCTCTACCTCCTGCTCCACGTCATCGATGATGGGCTGATCAAGATCGACCCCGTCGCGCTTTATCTCGGAGTTCACCTTCTGGTTGTGGATGGTTTTGTAGATCAATTTGATCTTGCGGTAAATGTACCGATCGAGATAAGCCAGCACGACGACGTAGCTGAACCCCAGCGAACCGACCGCCACCAGCAGCATCACCCACGTGGTCAAAGCTCCGGAGGCAACGATCTTGATGAGGAGCATGAAGCCGAGCATTGCCCCGCCGATGGTGAGGCCGGCGCGCAGGGCGATCTGTCGCGGTGTACTGTTCTTTAGCACTTAAAAAACGAATTTGTAGCCGATCCCCTTGATGGTTTTGATGTAGTGATCACCAAGTTTCTCGCGCAGTTTGCGGATGTGCACATCGATGGTACGGTTACCCACGATAACGTCGGCTCCCCATACGCGGTTGAAGATCTCATCGCGACTGAAAACCTTTCCCGGTTTGGAGGCCAGGAGGGCCAGCAGATCGAATTCCTTTTTGGCCAGCTCGATGCGCTCTTCGCCCCGGCGGACGACGATCTGTTCCAGGTCGATGACGATGTCGCCGATGGCGATCTCGTGGGCGGTTACCTCCTCCTTGCGTACGCCCCGGCGCAGCAGTGCCTTGACCCGGCTGAGGAAGACCCGGGGGCGAATGGGTTTGGTGATGTAATCGTCCCCACCGGTATCAAGCGCGGCGATCTGGGAGTAATCCTCCTCGCGGGCGGTGAGAAAGGTGATGACGGTTTTGTCGAAATTCTGGTCGGCCCGCAACTGCCGGCAGACCTCCACACCGTCCATGATCGGCATCATAATGTCGAGGATGATCAGGTCCGGTTTAAATTCGTTGGCCCGGGCCAGCCCCGCCTCCCCATTATCAGCCGTTGCGACCTCGTAACCTTCCTTGCGCAGATTGTATTCCAGGATTTCCAGAATGTCGGGTTCGTCGTCAACTAGCAGTATCTTGGCCGGGTTCATATGCGGAATCCTTTATTTAAACTGAGGCCAAAACTACGCCTTTTAAAGTGACCTCCGATTAACTTATGGTTAAGCCATTGTAAACTGCAGCCATGAAGACCATATATTTTGTCCGCCACGCCAAATCCAGCTGGGTCGATGCCTCCCTCGCCGATCACGACCGCCCGCTCAATAAACGCGGCCAACGCGACGCGCCGCGCATGGCCCGCCGGTTGCTCGGCATCGACGTTGCTCCGGACGGTTTACTGAGCTCCACCGCCCTGCGTGCCCGCCAGACGGCCGCGGAATTTGCCGATGTCCTCAATATTGCTCCCGACGATCAACGCTACGAAGCCGAACTGTACCACGCCTGGCCGCCCGTCATTGAGCAACAGATCCGCACTTTACCGGATCATTGGCATACCGTCCTCATATTCGGCCACAATCCCGGCTACACCGACTTGGCTAACCGGCTGCAAAACGATGCCTACATCGGCAACCTGCCCACCTGCGGCATCATCGGGGCGGCGAGCGATGTGGAAAGCTGGGCGGATTTTACCCTGGCCGCCGCCCGCCGCATTGTCTACTTCTATCCCAAACAGACTAAATGACCCGTCGCCTGCGCTTCCCGATTTTTCTGCTCTGCGCCCTGACCACCTGCGCCAGCCCCGACGCCGGAGAATGCCCCGTTGATCTTGACGAGCTTGCGCCCCTCGTTTCCGACCTGCAGCTGGCCGAGGCGATGACCTCGGAAATTCCGGTGATCATCCGGGACTCCATGCGCGCCGTTTACTTCGCCAACGTTCTGGCCGAGTACGATACCGACCAGCGTACCTTCGACAGCCTGACCTGGATCGTACGCCGGGAACCCGCCTGGATCGACTCCCTGTTCACCAGGGTAGGCGTACTGCTGCTCAAAAAAGAAGTGGAAGCGGAGAAGTGAGCCCCGTCCGTAAAGCGACGGCGTAGAAACTGGTCGGTATCCTCCGGTAAATAAAGGCTAGTTCCTAACTTCGCCGCCACTCATGACAAACTCCACCCGGGAAAATACCCTGATACAGCACCAAAGCACCTTTGACCTGGTGACCGAGGGGGTATTATGGGTGGACCAAGGTGGCAAAATTCGGCGCGCCAACGCCGCGGCGGCGGGTTTGCTCGGCTACGCGCGCAAGGAACTGGAAACCCGCTCTTACCTCGAGATAGACCCGAACTACAGCCTGCTGGGCTGGAAGAAATTCTGGAAACGGCTGGATGCGGAGCGGGGGGAATTTCTCGACAAACAATTTGTCAATGCCGGGGGGAACCTGGTGGGCGTGAGGGGCAAGATCGCCTTCGATCAACTGCCGGCCGCCGCCGGGCTCTGCCTGATCGTTTTCACCTCTACCGAAGCCGGTCGCCGGGAGGCCGACCTGCTCGAGGCCCTGCAGACCGACGGCAACATCAGCGGCTGGGAATACAACGTAGCGAACGGGCAGGTATATCTCGGCCCGCAGCTGCGCACATGGCTGGGCTGGTCTCCCGAACGCGACTTTTATCCCGCAGCGGATTTCGTCGCAAAACTCTCCGCTCTTTCAAACTTCACCCTGCACCCGCGCGCCGCCGCCCAACTGAATACGCTGCTAAAATCCGGCCGGCGTTTTGAGCATACGCTTACGCTGCCGGCGCAAGACGGTACCGAAACGGAACTCCTGCTGCGCGGCCGGTCGGTAGAAAACGAACTGGAGGTCTTTAAAATTTTCGGTTCCGCCATCCGGACGGTCGACCTCTCGCCCCCCCCCGCACCTGCGGGCGATCTGTCCGCTTTTCGGTTCAGCCTCGATCATGGTTCCGACGCCATTTTGTGGGTGGATGCGGCCGAGAACAGGATCGTATTTGCCAACGCCCGCGCCTGCGAACTGACCGGCTACCCCCGCCGGGAGATCACTGAGGTACGCCCCGATCACCTGCTGCCGGGCATCCTGAACGCAACGCACCTGGCGGCCGCACGCACCGGTAAATACCTGGAGCTGACCACGGATGCGCCGCGTAAAGACGGCAGCCTCTACCCCACCCGGGCGGCCCTGCACCACCACCGGGACGGTGAAGGGCGCGAGTACCTGATCGTGATATTTCAGGACGTTGCCGAAACGGCCCAAAACGACGAACACCGCCGGCTGCACCTCTCTACCCTCGACCACCTGCGGGAATGGGTCCTCTGGCTCGACGCCGACAACCGGGTGGTGATGATCAACGCCGCCGCCCGAAAAAAACTCAGCCGCCGCACCACCCGCGCGCTGGAAGGGCTGCCCCTCGAAGAACTGATGCCCGAGCTCGACATACCCCCCCTGGAGGAAATTCGCCAGGATCGCCTTGACGGGCGTGCCCGGCCCGACGTCGATTACGTTTACCCCGACACCAACGGCCGGGAGCGAACCCTCCAGATCCGCTTCGTACAGCTGGCCGCCGGCTCGCGGTTTTTCCTGAGCCTCATTTGCCGCGACGTAACCACGGAAGTGAACAACAAACGCCGGCTGCGGGAATCAAAACGCCGCGTAGACGAGTTGCGTAAACAACTGGAAAGTGAGAACGAGGCGCTGAAGGAAGAGATCGATACCGTGAACGCCTCCGGACCGATCGTTACTGTATCGCCTAGATACCGCAAGATCCTCGCCCAAATCGGCCAGGTAGCGGGCACCGACGCCACCGTTCTGGTGACCGGAGAGACCGGTACGGGCAAAGAGCTGCTGGCCCAGAGCATCCACAATTTCAGCAACCGCGCCGCGCGCCGCATGGTGAGTGTCAACTGCGCCGCCCTGCCCGAAAACCTGATTGAAAGCGAGCTTTTCGGCCACGAGCGGGGTGCCTTTACCGGTGCCTTTGCCCAGAAAAAGGGAAAATTTGAACTGGCGAGCGGCGGCACGATCTTTCTCGATGAGATCGGGGAGTTACCGCTTGAGATGCAGGCCAAACTGCTGCGGGCCCTGCAGGAGGGCGAAATTCAGCGCGTCGGTTCCACGGAGGTTATCAAAGTGGACGTCCGGGTAGTGGCCGCCACCAACCGGGAGCTGGAAAAGATGATCCGGGAAGGCACGTTTCGCGAAGACCTTTTTTACCGCCTCAACGTCTTTCCGATCCACAACCTGCCACTGCGGGAACGCACCGAGGACATCCCCGTTCTGGTGAAGCATTTTACCAGGATCTATGCCGAAAAGATGGGCCGTAACGTTACGCAGATCAACCAACCGGACCTGGAAAAGCTCCGGGCGTACGACTTCCCCGGCAACGTGCGCGAGCTGATCAACCTGGTGGAGCGGGCGGTGATCACCTCCGATTCTTCCACGCTGAATCTGGGGGCATCCCTGAGGGCCCTGCGGCGCACTAGCCGCCCCGGCGGCAACGGTTTCCTGCCGGGTGAGGGCGAGCGCCTGGTCTCCCTCGACGAAATGCAGCGGCTGTACATCCGCGAAGCCCTGCGGCGCACCGGCGGCAAAGTGACCGGGCCGGGCGGGGCCGCCGAACTTCTCGACATCAACGGGCGGACCCTGATGAGCCGCATGGTGAAACTGGGGATCGACCGGGAGAAATCCGGGCGCTGAACGGGACGGGGTCAGCACCGCAATCCGAGCGCGACTTCCCATTGGAGCAAACGGTTTTCTTACGTTTACTTCACCCTCGTTTGAAACATCATCTGCTCCCCCTCCCTGGTCGTCAGGTAACCGATTAGTTCGTCTCCCCTGACGATGGGGCCTACGCCCGCGGGCGTCCCCGTGAAGAGCAGGTCCCCCTTTTGCAAGCGGAAGAAACGGCTCACGTAACAGATCAGCGCGGTGAGGTTAAAAATCATGTTGCTGCTCCGGCCGTGCTGCACTTCCTCGCCGTTCTTCTCCATCCGGAAGGCTATGTCGTTCAGATCGGTGAATTCCTCCGGGGCATAGAAAGTGGCCCCCAGGGGGGCGGAATTGTCGAACCCCTTGGCGATCTCCCAGGGGTGGCCCTTTTGCCTCAGTTCGTTTTGCAGATCGCGGGCGGTGAGGTCCAGTCCCAGCCCGATGCCGCCAACGTAGTCCATAGCGAACCCGGGGGCGACGTGGCGGCCGTTCTTGGCGATCTTCACGACCATTTCGGTTTCGTAGTGAATATCATCGCTGTAATCGGGATGGTAAAAAGGCTTGTTGTTCGGTAAGATTGCCGTTGGCGGTTTCATGAACACCATGGGGTTGTCCTTCGGCGCTTTGTTGCCCAGTTCGGCGGCGTGGGCGGCATAATTGCGGCCGATGCAAAATATTTTCATGGCGGTATGGTATAAGGTGGCGCGGGCGCGGGTGCAAAGAAGGATCCTAGTGGTCTGTCAAAGCTTAAATTGGTGGTAGGGTGCCGGTGAATTTTTTTCGACTGGTAAGGAGCTCAAACCGGAGCTTAGCCGTAGCTAAGTGAGGATTTGAGCGACGCAACCAGGCGGAAAAAGGCACCGCAGATTACGACCGATCTTAGGCTTGACAGACCACTAGATACGGGAACAAAAATATCTCCGCCGGGTAGGCCGGCGAAGGAGCCAGTCGTTTTCCAGCCCCAGGGAAGGGGCTAGAACCGAAAGCCGATACTGGCCTGGATGGTCCGGTAGTAGTCTTTGTCTTCGGTATTGAATTCCCGCCCGGGGGTTCTGGACTCATTGGTGAGGCGCAGGTCGTTTTCTCCGTTGGTGACGTCCGTCAGGCCGTACTGGTAGCGCACCCCGATGAAGAGGCCGTTGTTGAGGTAAGCACTGACGCCGGCGACCAGGCCGAGATCGAGCCGGCGGTAAAGGGCTTCGTCGCTGTTGGAGTTGTAATATGCCGAGATGATCTCCGGGAGGGGATCCACACCGGGCAGGGAATTTTCTTCGCGGGCAAGGATGCCGTTGAACCCGGCCTCGTCGCGATTGAAGGAACCATCGAGGTTGAACACTAAGTCGCGACCGCCGGCCAGGGGCGTATTGCGGTACACCAATCCGCCGGACGCACGGCTGTTGACCATGAAACCGAAACTGGCTCCCCCTTCGACCTCAAAGATGCCGAGGCGGTAGTAGGCCATGACGGGAATTTCGATGTAGCTGTTGACCACGTCGATCTCCGCTTCAAATTCATCCACGAAGAACTGGGTTCCCTCAACGTCGTCGGCACTGTCGTACAGGTAAAAATAAGATGGCCCGTTGAACCGTTTTTCTCCACCCTTCTGGTTGTACATGAAGTTGGCCTTGACGCCCACCAGATCGGTAAAAGCGTAGGCAAAGGTAGCCCCGACGTGAAAACCGGTAGTGCGGTTAAAGAACTCGTAAGAATTGCCGTCGGCACACTGGCTGCAATCCTCCAGGTCGCTGCTCAGGGTAACGAAATTGAGCCCGGCCCTGAATCCGCCGCTGAAGCCCTGGGCGGTCAGAGCAGAGGAGGCGAGGAAAAGTATGAAGAAAACGACTAAAATCTGGAGGCGCATGGCGAGGGGTGTTATTACGGGGTAAAGATGGTGAATAGCGGACGAAAGGTTGCCCCCGGACGGCGGATTCCTTGCTCCTTAAAATACTTTTATGGCACCTGCGTCCGCGCCCGCCCAAGCATCACCTCTTGTCATTTGCCTTCCGTACTTAAACCCAACCGCCGCCAATGATGTTAAATACCCGAGGTCTTGTGCCTGCAAAAAATTAACAGATCGATGAGCGAAACCGCCACTAAGCGTCCCGTACTGCTGTACACCGAGCAAACGCCCAATCCCGAGAGTCTCAAGTTCGTTACCAACCGAATGCTGTATAACGGCACGGCGGAATTTAAAGAAGAGGATTTTGCCCGCGAGTGGTCGGCACTGGCGGCCGAGTTGTACGATTTCCCCTACGTAAAGAAGGTGTACATCGCCAACAACTACGTCACGCTGACCAAGGAGTTCAACTATAACTGGGACGACGTGATGCTCAAATTAAAGGAGTTCATCAAGGCCTATCTCCAGGACGACAAGCCCATCATCAAGGAAGGTTTTGCCGAAGAGATCGCCCGCATCGAGGCCGAGCGCGGCGTCAGCTACGACTACAGCGAGGACGACGCTGAAGCGGTGAAACAGATCAAGGAACTGATCGATACCTACGTAAAACCGGCCGTGGAGATGGACGGTGGTAACATCGAGTTCAAGAGCTACCACGAGGGCATCGTTACCGTCATCATGCAGGGGTCCTGCAGTGGCTGCCCGAGCTCGACGGTCACCCTCAAATCCGGTATAGAATCTATGCTGAAGCGCATGATGCCTCAGGTAAAGGAGGTGGTGCAGGAGATGGGCTAACGTTTATCTTTTATAAAAATTTTATAAGTGGGTAGTGCTTCCGTTCGTGACGGCACCGCCCACTGCTATTTTCGGTAATCCACCAATTTTAGACGCTTACACGACAAATTCAAGGTTACATACAACTCTGTGTGTCCATCTATGTTTAGTTGACGTTACGCAGACAACACGTTTCAGTTCTGTCGTCTTCAGCGCATAGATGAAGTAATCATCTTCCGGATTAGTTAATCTTCGCCTTTGCACGGGCGGTTTTCGTTTTTACGATAAAACCTTATTATATTTTCGATCTCTTTCTTAAAGCAGGTTTTCGAATTTTACCGAACCAAAAAGTTTTCAGCAAAATCAGGATCTAACAAAATGCTTTCGCTACCGGGCGAGGGCCGGTAATATTTATATCATAAACCAACATATTCTCTTATATGCGTAATCTAACTTTCCGCTTCATGATGCTTTGCACAGCGTTAGTGGCGGGTCCTGGACTTCAGGCTCAGAATCTTCGCCCCGTTGAGATCATCGACCACGCGAAATTCGCCCAGAGCTTTGAAGAGAGCTACCCCCTTTTCAGTCTTGAAAAAAACAGTACCAAAGTTGCCGAGCTAGACGCTGTGGGTGCTGATTACGAGGTATTTAACCTCGACCTTAATTCGATGACGAATCTGCGTAAAAGCGAACCGGCGTTACTGGAACTCGACCTGCCTGGAGTCGGCAAAGTTGCGCTTGCAAAAGCAAGCATATTCGCCGACGGTTTCCGTGTGACCGAAAGCGGGAGCAGTACCTACACCAAAGCGCCTTTCGGCCTTCACTACCGGGGTATCGTCGATGGCGATAAAAGCAGTCTCGTGGCCATCTCCGTTTTTGAGGGGGAGGTCAGCGGCCTTATCGCTACGGACGACGGCAACTTCGTACTCGGGCGGCTTACCGACAAGAACGGTGACACCCACATTCTTTACAACGACAAAGATCTTCCGGCCCCCGACCTCGGCGAGTGTGGCACCGTTGATTCCAGCCTTCCCTACTCCGCCAAGGACCTGGCGGAACTCGACACTTATCAAAAGGACGCCAATAACTGTGTCAACCTGTACCTCGAAGCGGATTATTCTATCTTTGAGCAACGCGGCAGCACGGCCAGCGTGACCAGTTTTGTTACCGGACTTTTCAACCAGGTAGCCATACTGTATGCCAATGAAAATATTAACCTGGTGCTCAGCGAACTGTACGTCTGGACGGAACAGGATCCCTATAACAATTCCTCCGCAGCCGATAATCTCGACGATTTTCAAAGTACCCGGACGAGTTTTAACGGAGATATCGCTCACCTGGTGTCTTTTCAGTCGAGTGGCGGATTTGCCTATGTAGACGTGCTCTGTAGCACAAAAAATAATTACGGTTTTAATTCCATTAGAAACGGATATAACGACGTACCGACCTACAGCTGGTCGGTCAACGTACTTGCGCACGAACTGGGCCATAGCTTTGGCTCTCAGCATACCCATGCCTGCGTCTGGAACGGCAACAACACTCCCATCGACGGTTGTTATGAACCTACCGGAGGATGCGAGCGCCCGTCTGACCTGCCTACGGGAGGCGGTACCATCATGAGCTACTGTCACCTTACCGATGCCGGGGTGAATCTAAACAAAGGGTTCGGTACCCAGCCGGGTAACCTGATCCGCAACCGTGCCTACAACGGCACCTGCCTGATCAACTGTTCCACCATTCCTCCCGACGGTGATGGTGGGGGCGATGGCGCCGGCTGCACCGATAACAAGATAACGATCACGCTGCGAACCGATAACTATCCGCGGGAAAATGGCTGGACGCTTACTGACGCCACCGGCAGTACCGTTGCAACGGGTGGTGGATTTACTGCGCGCGGATCGATCTACCGGGAAGCCCTTTGTCTTCCCGACGGCTGCTACACCTTTACGATCACGGACAGCTACGGTGACGGCCTTTGTTGTCAACATGGCAGCGGATCGTATGCCGTCAGCGTAAACGGTACCGACGTTGTCACGGGTGCCAGCTTCGGCGATTCGGCTACTGATGACTTTTGCGCTCAGAACAGCGCCGTAGAAGACGATGATGTTGTCACTTGTGTCTCTGTAAATTTTAACGAAAGAACACCGGGCTCTTACGGCGGAAGGCAAGACGTAGGGATTATTGAAGTGCTGAATCCTACCCGAATACGTATTAGGGACAACGCCTGGAAATCAATTCCTCTGGATTATACCATCACCGCGAATACCGTACTTGAATTTGATTTCGGATCAACGGTTGAAGGTGAAATTCACGGTATCGGATTCGATAACGATGACGAATTCAGTGTCGATTATACTTTTCAACTTTACGGTTTCCACAATTTCGGTATACCCGATTTCCGCGACTATCCGGTTAGCGGATCCATGAAAACATTCACTATTCCCGTCGGAGAGTTCTACACCGGTATTTTTGACCGGATGTTCTTTGTGATGGATCATGACGGGGGACGTCGAAACGGTAATTCGTATTTCCGCAATATCCGAATTTACGAGGGCGATGCCTGTACGGCCAGTATTCCCGCTGACGGAGAACCGATAGAAGCCGCTCCCGAAACCCAGGGCAGCCTGCCGCTTACCGAAACCGTGAATGTTTTTCCAAATCCGGCTTCGGATCAGCTCAACCTGAATGTTGCCCTGCCCGTCGCCACCGATGCCGTCGTTCGCATTGTCGACGTAACCGGCCGTACGGTCAGTACGTCGCAGCTCAGCCTGAGGGCTGGACAGCAGCGGGTTCCCTTGCCTGTGTCCATCCTTCCAGCAGGCACCTACTTTTTGCGCTTAGATGCAGGAAGTGGGTATTCCGCGACCTCCAAATTCGTGGTTGCGCACTAAAACGCTACGTCGTTATTCTTGCGAAGCTCTTACGCAGAGCTACCCGTTTAAAAGCTGGTGGGTACTTATTTAGCATAGGCTACCTCGATATTCCGGGCCAACGATAAAATCTTTATGGTTCCGCCGATTCGATCTTTGATTCAAGTCATGTTACACTGCTAGACAAATGCGATAAAATCCTCCCCTGCCCCCTCCAGAGGCGGGGAGGTGATCGGCATTTATCTAGCGGTGTACAGACGCATACATTGATGACGCGTATAATTTACGCTTGCAATTGCTTTACGTCCTTTAATTGCCGGGGCTCGGTATCCGCGATTTTTTGAGTAGTCGCGTTTGGTTTAACGCCTCGGGACAAAATTATTTATTAAATTTTGAACAGACACCTCGGTACTTTGTATAGTGCTGTAATCTAGTATATTATCACATGTCATAAGATGTGGCCATTCACTATTTTTGGATGCTCACACCATAAATTTGTGTGTACACACAACTTTAACTGACCGCTTACGTTCGGTTGGCATCATATAGCATAACTCTATCAGTTTTGCTGACTTCTAAAGTTTGGATGAATTACTCCTCCGTTTACGATTTTTTTCGCCCTTGCATGTTCTCTTTTCGTTTTTACGAAAAAATCTTATCGTTTAGTTTTCTTTTTAACTAGGTTTTTGAGTTTTCCCTAATTAGACACTTTCATAGCGCAATAAGGATCTTTTAATTGTTTTTGCCAGCGGGCAAAAGCAGGAAATCTTTATTTTTTTTAACAAACATATTTTGTTATGCGCAATTTTACTTTTTGCCTCGCGGTGCTTTGCACGGCACTACTGACGAGCCAGAAAATCCAGTCCCAGGATCTTCGACCCGTTGCTATTATCGACCACGCGAAATCCGTCCAGAGCTTTGAAGAGAGCTATCCCCTTTTCAGTTTTGAAAAAAACAATACCAAAGTTGACGAACTCGACGCCGCAGGTGCTGATTACGAGGTATTCAACCTTGACCTTAACACGATGACGACTTTACATAAAAGTGAACCGGCATTGCTGGAACTTGACCTGCCAAGGATCGGCAAGGTTGCGCTGGCGAAGGCTAGCATATTCGCCGACGGTTTTCGTGTGACCGAGAGCGGGAGCAATACCTACACCAAAGCACCCCTCGGGCTTCACTACCGGGGTGTCGTCAATGGCGACAAGAGCAGTCTTGTGGCCATTTCCGTTTTTGAGGGGGAGGTCAGCGGCCTAATTGCTACGGACGACGGTAACTTCGTGCTCGGGCGGCTAACCGACAAGAACGATGGCACCCACATCCTTTACAACGACAAAGACCTGCCCGCACCCGACCTTGGCGAGTGTACTACCGTCGATTCGAGTCTCCCCTACTCCGCCAAGGACCTGGCGGATCTTGACACTTCCCAAAAGGACGCCGATAACTGCGTTAATTTATATCTCGAAGCGGACTATTCTATCTTTGAGCAGCGCGGCAGTGCGGCCAGCGTGACCAGCTTTGTTACCGGACTTTTCAACCAGGTAGCCATACTGTATGCCAACGAAAATATCAATTTAGTACTCAGCGAACTGTACATCTGGACGGACCAGGACCCCTATAATCGTACCTCCGCATCCGATAATCTCGACGATTTTAAAAACACCCGGAGGAGTTTTAACGGAGACATCGCCCAGCTGGTTTCTTTTCAGTCGAGTGGCGGAATTGCTTACGTAAATGTGCTTTGCAGTTCCTATTTCAATTACGGATTCAGTTCCATCAGAAATAAATTTAACAACGTCCCGACCTACAGTTGGTCGGTCTACGTACTTGCGCATGAGTTGGGACATAATTTCGGCTCACAGCATACGCACGTCTGCGTCTGGAATGGTGACAATACCCCCATCGATGGTTGTTACGTACCTGTCGGAGGATGCGACCGCCCGGCCGACTTGCCCGCGGGCGGCGGTACCATTATGAGCTACTGTCACCTTAACGATGCCGGGATAAATTTCAATAAAGGGTTCGGCACTCAGCCGGGTAACCTTATCCGCAATCGTGCCTACAACGGCACCTGCCTGGTCAACTGTTCCACACCTCCCCCCGGTGATGACGGCGGGAATGATGACGCGGACTGTACCGCTAATGAAATAACGATTACGCTAAGAACCGACAATTATCCACAGGAAAACGGCTGGACACTTACCAACGCTGCCGGCAGTACCGTTGCATCGGACAGTAGCTTCACTTCGCGCGGGACGATCTACCAGGAAGTCCTCTGCCTCCCCGACGGCTGCTACACCTTTACGATCACGGATAGCTACGGTGACGGCATTTGTTGTCGGTACGGTAGCGGATCATACTCCATTAGCGTAAACGGCTCTGATGTTGCTGCGGGTGGTAGTTTCGCCAGTTCCGTTAGTCAAAACTTCTGTGCTCAAAGTACTCATACCGGAGGAGGAGGTGATGGCGGTGATGACTTTGCGTGTGTTTCCATAGATTTTACCGATAGAAAATCAGACTCTTACGCCGGATTGCAGGACATTGGAACGATAGAAGTGTTAAACCCTACTCGAATACGTCTGATGAACAACGCCTGGAAATCGATCCCGCTCGATTATACCATCACCGCTAATACCATACTTGAATTTGATTTTGGATCAACTGTTGAAGGTGAAATTCACGGTATCGGGTTCGATAATGATGATAGAATTAGTTTTAACTACACGTTTCAGCTTTACGGCAGCCAATATTTCGGTATTCCCAATTTCCGCGACTACCCAGTTAGCGGGTCCATGAAATCATTCACTATCCCCGTCGGAGAGTTCTACACCGGTACTTTTGACCGCATGTTCTTCGTAATGGATCATGACGGAGGGCGCCGTAACGGTAATTCCTATTTCTGCAATATTCGAATTTATGAGGGTGACGACTGCACGGCTATTGTTCCCGCTGACGGAGAACTGATCGGAATCACTCCCGAAACCCAGGCCAGCCTGCCGGTTACCGAATCCGTAAATGTTTTTCCAAATCCGGCTTCGGATCAGCTCAACCTGAACGTTACCCTGCCCGTCGCCACTGATGCCGTCGTACGTATCGTTGACGTAACCGGCCGTACGGTCAGTTTGTCGCAGCTCAGCCTGAGGGCTGGAGAACAGCGGATTCCGTTGATCGTGACCCACCTTCCGGCAGGTACGTATTATCTGCGCTTAGATGCCGGTAGCGGGTATTCCGCAACTTCCAGATTTGTGGTTGCACGCTGATAGTGCAATGCCGCTTTGCGGAGCTCTTAAGTAGAGACGATGGTCGTTAGCTTTAAAATGTGTTTAATATCCTGGTCAAGCCCCACCTGATTAATATCCGGTGGGGCTTTTTTGAGTTCAAAAGAAAATCAAATCTTCGGGAAGAAAAGACGCTTTGCGTTTGAGGATTAATTTTGCACCTGCGTCCGCGTCCCGAAGTACCCGTTAGAGGATATTAAGCAAATAAACCGCCAGAAAACTCAAGACGGCCAGCGCCAGTCCCCCCACGAAAGTATTGTAACTGATGGTGAGCAACAGGTATTTTTTGTGCATAACCGCACCGAGATCATAAAGATCCCGGGCCAGATCGTCATAGAGGGCATTCTGATCGAGCTTCATGGTAGCCATGTACTCGATGAACTCGTGTTTTTCCAGTTTGAGAAAATTGCCGAAATAAAGCAGACTCGCCTCCTTGCTTTTGATGAGTTTGTCCTTTTTTATGCGGTACTCCGTTACGCTCGGGCGGGCGGAGAACACCGCAAATACCACCGCTATCAGAGAGCTTAATAAAATACTGATGATCGGGATGAGGAATTCGGGGTTTTCATAAAACGTTTCTTCAAATACGCTCAAACTTGCGCCCGATACCGTAACCACGATCGACAGAATGATGGTATTGATTGAGATCATCATGTTTGCCTTACCGTCGGCAATTTTACTGAGCGTTATGTGGTTACGGAAGGAAGTGCGGTACATCGTATCGATGCCCCGCCCGAAATTTTTACCCGTGCGGGCCTTTATTTCGTTTTGGGTGATTTTATAATTACTGCTGTGCTGTTCCGTAACATTCTTCCGGCGGCGTTTGTCGAATTCATCCCGGCCGGAAGTCGTGAGATAACTGAAGTGAAGTAATTTTTCCTTCATTTTCCGGCCGAATTCAACCGGATCACCGACCTTTCCCTTGCGGGCTTCCCGCTCGATCTGTAACAACTCGTAGCGCCGCTCGTAGCGTTTGCGCCCAAGCCAGGACCAGGCGGCATCGTGTAAAATTCGTACCTGGATTGGGCTGGATTCCGTAGCGGTCGTCGCGGCGGAGATCCATTTTTCCGCTCCGGCGGTGTCGTAATTTTCCGTCGCGGCCCACTTGACCATTTCCTCGACGGAGCGTTGCCATGTTTCTTTTTCTCCGCCGATGAAGCCCAGGGGATAAAATAGTCCGGTGATGCGCAGCCGCTCCGTCTCTTGCTCGTTCAGGCCTTCCATTTTGGCCAGTTCGCCGGCTTTGTCCGCTATTTCCGCAGAGTAGGTGTAGTTGTGAAAAAGGTAGATGGGATCCAACGCTTCCCGGAAGCGGTTCTTGACGTAGGTCCGGGCCGAGGACAACACTTTACTTACCTCCTTTTTTTTTTCTATCTGTTTATCATCCTGACTCATCGTTGCTGGTTTTTCTTGTCTGCAGTCCGGCGAAATGTAGCAATTGCCCCCTCTTTACCACGTCCTTCGCTACTGATGAAAAGGTCACCAGCGGAATTGAAGGTAATTCCCTCCGGCTGAGTGAGTGTCTTTTCTTTGAGCAACTCGATGTGCTTTAGATCACTATCGCGGTCAATCACCACCAAAATATTACCCACCGAAGCGATTACGTAAATGTGCTTGGTAACCGGATCTACGGCTACGCCGCTGGGTTTGAATTTATACGGTTTGCGTTTTCCGTAAACTACTTCTCCGACGGCAAACTCATCGATATAGAAACGGGGCTGCGGATCCATTTCGTAGTTGGAAACATTTACGCCGTAAACACCATGCCGGTAGTCGTCATCCTGCGGGTTCAACTCCTGGTCTTTGGGAACGATCAACAAGCTGTTTGTTTTCTTATCGTAACAAATTCCTTCGGTATCGTTGCGGTAACTGAAATCCGTCTCGATCTTTTCCGAATCGTACTCGTCCGTCCCTTCTGCAAAATCAAAGTTATGAACGTCACCGTCTCGTTCCAATACGTAGATCCGTTTACCCTTGCGCGTAATTCCTTCGTAGTCGCGGTCTTTACCGAATTTAAAATCTGCTACGATTTTGCCCGATTGCGTATCGACAATAAAGAGTTCTCCGTCTTCATCCTGTACGGCGAGTACTTCATCTTCGTTCGTCCAACCCGCCAGACCACTGATCTCTTTCAATTCTTTAGGCAGCTTCACCACTTTATCCGGACGCTCGAAGTCAAAGTCGAAATTGTAATCCTTGTCTACCCGGTAATGCTGCATCTCCGGTGCCTGGGTGTAGGTGATCAACCCGTATCCCCCGGCAACGAGAACTACGCCGCCTAGTATCAAAATCGAGATCAGGTTGGGTCTTTCTAGCAGGCTCATGTCGGAGGTTGGGTGAAAGGACTTTATTGCGTCAGGAAATTACAAAGGTAGGGGTCAGACCTGCTAAAACGGAAAACCGGCGGCAAATGCAATTCTTTTCTGCTTATCATCCTGAAAATAAGTGAGGCTCAGAATGGTGGCGCCGAGCGGAGCAGCCCATAAGCCTCCACCATAACCTACGTGCCAAACATCGCTGTTTTCTCCATCCAGCCACACCCGCCCGTAGTCGAATCCGAGGATGAATCCGGCAACGGTCGGTGCTTCATTTTTCCCGAAGGCGAAGCTCATAAAGCGCAGATCGATGTTGTGGGTGAAAAGTGTGTTCCCCAGATAGCGATCAATCCTTGCCGCGCGGTAGTTTACGCCGCCTCCCATGCTGGCCAGTTGATAAAACTCCGGAGAACCCTCGTTATGCTCCAGACTGATGCGGGTAGCGAAATTGATCGTTTTGGTCATCATGCGGTAAAAGCTGAACTGCGCCCCCACTTTTGTGTTGGTCAGGTCGCTGTCGTTAAGGTTCCACCACTGGCTGGCGTAGATGTCATATTTGATACCATTGTCCGCCAGAAGGGGAATCGCTAGACTGTTAACGGAGTACTGCGCCCGCACGCCTGCATACTTTTGAGTGTTACCGTCTGTGAATAAACGCTCCGGTATCGCGGCGGTGTTTTTTACCAAGGTAAAATCCGGCGTATCGTCGTCAAAAGCGTAGCTGTGGTAGAAAGGGCCGATGCTGAAGGACCGGCGGCTGTTTGCTCCCCGCAGACGAAGCATCGGATTGACCATGATCTCCTCCCGCCGTGCGCGGTTGTATTCGAGGATATTGTCGTCAGCCAGTCCTTCAATCTGTCCTTCATCAGGTTGTCCGAAGCCTTCATTCCCCAATCCGAAAAAGTTGGAAACGGACCCGGGAGAATAGTAGAACGTTTTGAGGACAAGGTCGTTTTTGCGGCCCACCAAGTCGTTGAAAATACCGTCATACCTAAAGCGGAAAAATCCGTTGGTGCTGTAGGTGCCCACTGCGGTATGGCTGGTAGTAAAGGGGTCCGCCTTAAAACCGTTGTCGACGCGGCTAAAGCCCAAGCCCAGCAGCAAGCCGTCATCCACATTAAAACCGAAGGCGGGTACCGGTATGGTATAGCCCGGTTTGTATTCCTGAAAGTCGTATTGGTTGAGTTCCGGGTGTTTATCGGCGTTGCGCCACGACAGATTTGATTTATCTCCCCTCAGTTCGATGCCATTGCTTTCGTCGTACACCAGAGCACGCAACGAGCCTTCCGCCTTAACTTTATCACCATCGGTACCGCCGATCAACCGTAAACGGATACCGGATTTTACTCCTTCCAGCACGAAGGTATCGTCACCGTCCAGGCCGTAAATGACCACTTCCTTCGTTTCGTCGGCGTGGAAGATGCGGTCAAAAAATTTCTCGTCGGCCGATCCGTCTTTCTTCGCGTCGTACGCCCGTACGTGCAGATCACCGTTAGCCAGACCGATGGCGGAGATGTAGTCTGCCTTTTCCGTACCTAGCACATTAACCCTTTCGGCCAGATTCAGGTAATATTCGTCGGCGGCTTCGACTAACTTGGTGCGCCGCTCTTTCAGTTTATCACCGATGCGTTCGTTTTTCAGACTGAACTCCTTTACTTCGACGGGGAACCGGTCCAACGCCTCGTCGATCACTTCTTCGGTGAGGGTACTCACCACGGTCTCAGCTTCGGCCCGCATTTCCTCCCGGGTGATCTGGTTGAGAAAAAGCCGATCGTTCCAACGCCCGTTCAAAGCGCGCCACTTCATCTTATCGAGTTCTCCGGTAAAAGGCCGGAACTTGCGAGCTTCCCCGACAAATAAGCGCCCGATACCGATAATCAGGCCGTCATAGTTGGAATACACCTGATCGCGATCTCGGGCGACGGCTACGTAGCGCGTACGCTTGCCGTCCTTGAAAGCGGCCCAGCGCCACTGATCGCGGTGACGATCCCAGTCGCCAATCCAGATATCGAATAGGCGGGCCCGGGCGAAGTTGTTGTCGTCAACGTAGTGCTTCCAGTTTTTTCGCAACAGTTCGCGCATGTTGGAGTTGCTGACGATTTCCTTACTGCCGCCAAAGAAGCGGGTGCCGCTCCAGTTCTCATCCGGGCGCTGCTCCAGCCAGTACATTTCGCCGCCGAAGTTGACGTTGAAGTCCTTTAGACCCGGTTGTTTAGGCACGTAGAACAAGCCGGGGTCTGCACCGAGCAGTCCCAGCTTTTCCTGCATCATGGGTAGCGTCAGCGGAGCGTAGGGATGAACGGAAGTGAATACATCGGCCACCAGATCGGCAGCAAAGGATCTTTCCAGCATGCTCGGCAGCAATTGCGCGGGGTTTTTACGGACGGATCGCATTTGATAAAGATGCCCGTCTCCCCCCGCGGTGTGCAGACTCATGGTAGCCATACCGCCGCCGCGGCGATAGGGGGTCAAGCCGCCGTTTATGTCGTCGATGTTCAGGACCGGCACTTCCACGGGCACGCTGTAGAGGCTGCGGTAGTGGCGTCCGAATATGGTTTTTCTGGCTTTGGAGCTCGGCTCCGCCTCTTTTCCGAGTACGGAAACCTTGACGATCGAATCGGTGACCCGTTCGGTAGGCACTTCCTTGATCCCTTCGTCCTGTGGTTTGGTGCGATCTTCAATAATTCTTCTGTAATACTTACGTGTTTCATTTCCATCTTTCCCCACGGCGTAGAAGCCGACATAGACGGATCCGTTTTCATAAAAATCCAACCGGCTGTATCCGATCTGACCGGCAACGAAATTTGCGTCGTTGCCGCCTTTTGCGGGTCCGCGTACGCTACCGGAGCCGGCGACTACCTGTACGTACTCCCCTTCGTGCGCCACCATCATGTTGTGCTCGTGCGCACTGACGAAAATTACGTTGATCTCGTCGTCGATGCCTGTTTTCAGAGAGCGAACGAACTCTTGGTACCGGAGGTTATGTACATCCTGCGTACCTCCGCCAACGGACTGGATAGCCCGAACTACCGAACCAACGCCGGGCAGCGGAATGTAGGCGCCGGGGATGACGTCGGCCAGGGGAAACATATGTTGTGCTAAGCTGAATTTACCACCCCGGTTACCGTTGCCCTGGGTGGGGTGATGCATCATCACGATCTTGGTCTGGTCGCGGTAGCCTTTTATCTCATCGGCCAGGGCGGCCATCATCGCGTCGCGGTTGCGGTAATCGCAGCCTTCGCTCACTTCCTCGTCGCGGGTCCAGTCGGACAGGTACCAGGCGGTGTTGATGCCGATGAGGCCGACGCGCTCGAATATCTCTTTGTCATCGGGCCCGGAGCACTGCTTATTCGGCATAAATTTGACTTTCTTGCCGAAGGCTTCCTCGTTATCATCAAAGAAATCCTCAAGGCGGTCCAGGCGGCTGAATTTCCCGTTTCTACCGAGTTCGTTCTCACCGGGAGTGTAAAAAACCTTACCGGGTACTTTCCCGAGCATTTTGCCGATGGTGGTGATGTGGTCCAGTTCTTCCCCGCCTTTTTTCCGCAGCCCCCTGGGGCCGGTGATGTCACCGAGCAACATCAGCGAACTGTTCTTTTTGCCGGAGGGCATGGCGCGAATCATCGCGTCGAGGGTAGTCAGGCCGCGCTCGTAATCATAGCCCAGGTCACCGACCATAAAAGTCGAATATTGTGGTTCGCCAACGGGGTCAACGTCAGCGGTCAGACCCGGTTCGTCCTCGAGCGTGTGTACCCTATAGTCAGCACAGGTGAATAAAAAAAATGCGAGCGCAATCGGCAGGGACACCCGGAGCGGGTAGTAGAGGTTTTTCAAGATAGAGTTGGTCAATGTAGGGGTATAACCTGACAGCAAGGCCGGTAGTTCGATTGCGGTCGATGACGTTATTTCAGTCGTTCTAAGCGAAAACAGAAACAAAGCAAGAGTTACGTAGATGCTATAAACGATCACTCAGGTAGTTACTGAAAAAATCCGCGCTGTCCGCCGCGCTGCGCATGGCGTTGTGGGTGTAGTTCCCCCCCTGCTCCAGGTAGTAGTACTTCAGCCCGGAGGTGACGGGGTCGGGCAAAACGTCGGAATAGTCGATCGAGCCGTTACCAAGTTCCGTGTAGTCCCGCGAGACTTTGTGCATATCCTTGAGGTGCCACATGACGTAGCGGCCCGGGCTCTTGTTGATCAGTCTTTTGGGAGTGGTAATGCCGGCGTGCAGCACCCAGTACATATCGATCTGTAACTTGACCAGGTCGGGGTCGGTGCCACGGAGGATCAGGTCGTAAGCTGTTTCGCCGTCATAGTTTACAAACTCAAAGCCATTATTGTGGTAGGCAAAGCCGAGGCCGGCGGCGTAGACGCGTTCGCCGATGCGATTGAGCAGGTCGGGCAATAACCGAAAAGTTTCCAGGGTACGTTGTTCGGGCGCCATCCAGGGCCAGGTGAGGTAGGGCATGCCGATGGTGGTCGCACACGATATGCACCGGTCAACGATGCGGTCCATTTCTCCGGCGGGTTTGCCGAGGTAGTCGGAGAAGGCGAAGTGGCAGCTGGTAGTGGTGAGATCGAGGTCGTCGAGCAACGATTTATAGTCGGCGGGGTCGAGGCCATAGATCGTATTGTCATCGGGCTGAAATCCGTAAGCCTCGAAGTCCTCATACCCCATTACCTTCAGGGCCTTCAGGGTAGCGGCGGGATCGTTGGCCATGTCTTCCCGGACGGAGAAGAGCTGATAGCCCATTTTCATTCTGGGGTTGTTCGGCATATTGCAACGGGGGTAATAAGAACGGTGCTCCGAGTATTTTGCTTTAACGGAGGAAAGTTCTTCGGTTCGTGGGCCTGTATTTGCGGGGGTGGGGGCGGGTAGATTCAGAAAAGTTAAAAAAGGGGCGGGGACGCAGGATGCAACAAAAGTTTTTCAGCGGAGCAACTCGTACGTCGGGCTACGGTCGGACCGGCAATCATGGACTCAATTCCCCGTAAAGGTAAGCGAACCTCTGGCTCCGTTTCGAGGTAGATTGATCACATTTCCGCCTGCAACCGATGTGATCCAGATTCATGACCAAGCTTTTCTCGACCCTGCTCCTTCCCTGCTTTGCCTGCACCCGCGGCCGCGCCCGAAGCTGCATATAACGACCACTAATTCACGACTATTTACATCAATAATAATTTATTGCCAGACGAACGAGATAAATAATTCATCAGCCCCTCCAGGGGAAGGAAGGTAATTGGCATTTGTTTGGTAATGTATCATTGTTAAGCGATATTCAATGACCGATCGAAAACATTTTATCCATGAAAAGTCTTTGCCGATCAATGTAAAAATTATGAGAACATGAATCTGCGTAGGTCAAATTTTTGTTGCCGATAATTTCTCCCAATTTTGCAATATGTTTATTTGTAAACAGTCCGTCATCCTTTCCATATAAGCCGTACACCCAAACGCCATTTGACACCAATGATTTCAGATCATTCGAAATATCAACGGTCGTATATTTTTCGCTGTCCCAGAATCCTCCGGGCGACCGATAATCCTGTTTGTTACCAAAAACAGTAATTAAGGAATCCGACTGCATCTCGCCGTAAATTTTTATCGCTTGACTGGTTGGTGACGACGTTTTATAGAAACCATTTTGCATGGCATGCATTAGCGTATATGAGCTGAACTCTAAGGATGAGGTGTCCATATTTTCGAGTAGGTTTATATACCCCAAGTTCACGTCATCGGACTTGCGTTCATAGATTTCTTTGGACTTAACGATAATCCCCTTCAAAGTTTCCTGCATAGATATCGGTGTGCTGACCAGTACCAGAGCAATCACTTGCTCAGGATATTTGGTTGCGTATTTCTTGGCAATTATTCCACCAAAACTATGACCAACCAGGTAAAAACTATCGACTGCATAAATATCGGCAATATGCTTTAGATCATTGATCGACTGCTCAAAATTATAGCTTGACACCAAATCCGAGTTCCTGCCTTCTCCTCTTCTGTCGTATGAAATAACGAAATAGCCTTGTTCTGCTAAAACAGGCGCGGTAGTTTGCTCAAAAACTACACTGTTGTACCCAGGCCCACCATGAAGGAATACAACTGCTTGATCGTCTTTATTTCCGAAATTCTGAACCCTTAAATCTTGAGCATTCAGAGGTGTAGTAAGCTTGAGTATTAGTAACAATACGAGTATACAATAATTTTTCATGCTTAAATATTTATCTTAAAACATCTTTGATGCTAAATACAAGGAGATTTTATGGTGGGAACTTCTATTTTCAGCATGCATCGGCCCGATGAATGTGATCGTAACGGCTAAACGCCCTCACTAGCGCATATATATCATGTTGTGCGCTGTTTTACTCTTCTCCGGTATGTTGCTTATAGAATTTCCAAACCTCTCTGGCCACATTTCTACCTAATTCTAATCCAGCAACATTATCCGCTTGGATATGATAGCCACCTAAGACTCTCGAAATACCTGCCATTTCTGCGGTTTCCGTGAAGGTTGGGAATTTCAGAGTGATGGTATCACCCAAATTATCTGGCTCCGTCAAAGCTCCTGAAACCAATGTCGCTTCCGAACCAAACTCATCACTACCCGTCCAGATTTTCAGAGCCTCCGCACAACCTCCGCTAATGGTGCTATGACCTGAAGTATAGCTTGGGAATGGAGGACATAAGAATATTTCGGGAGAATAGGGTCTCCACTCTTTTCCGTCCATGTCTACCATCCCTTTTCCTTCACCTCCCCAGGCTTTAATTTTTTGTTTATCATAATATTGATGTACCAGTGCATAAGGTCTTGCATAGTCGTAGAACATTTTCGAATCCCAGGAGGCAATAAAGGCATCCATGGCAACTACCTGATTGTAAAAATACATTTTCACATCTTCGTCAAGCGTATGGTTATCTCTGCGAGAGACTTCTTGCGCAAACTTTAGCCAATGTCCCGCTTGTTGCACGGATTGTGGACCGTCTCTCATAAACTCTACCAGTGCTTTTTGGTAATCCGTAAGGTTTACTTGCAAATCTATTACCTCTTTAACTTCCGTCTTCAATTGTTCAGAGCCTATCATGGGTGGAGGTCCCGGACGAAACTGGTCACCTGATTTTAATGCGATGGGTTCGACCTTATCCCAAAATGGGGTTAAACATCCCGGAGCATACGTCCCACCCTTACCGTCAGAAAAATATTTTGGCTGCCAACGATTGGGGTCAACGTTGTCGTCGGCTGAATTTACGGGTTCGTAGCCCACGTAATTAAAATAAGGCTCACCCTTCGAGCCTTCTTCTTCACCGTACTGATTGGAGCCGTCCCCTTTTCTGGCCTTAATAACACTCTTTGCCGCTAAATTACCAATGCCTTCGGGCGTCGTAGGGTCTAAAGTTTTATTTGTTGGATCAAGGCCCAATTCCCTCATAAAATCCGCAAACAACTCTTTATCTGAATAATAGTATTCATTCATTGCCCGGTATGCGGCATAACTGATTGCTATTTGTTTGTTATCCAGCGTACGCTCTTTTGCCGGTCTCCTTTCAGCGCCTTCAAGGTATACCGGGGTAGCTTTTTCATCATACACCGACCAGGCGTCAAAAATGGAAACGAATATCAACCCCAAATACCGCGAAGTTACCGTAGGTCTCGGTTTAAATTTTTCAGTATCATTAGCCTGGGCGTTTAACGCCATATGTCCCCATCTATAAGCTACATTATTGACTCCTCGCGGCTCTGCTGTTTCAATCGAATCTTGCTGCTCTTTCCTGTATGGACGCTCCTTACAGCCAAAAATAATTAACGCAGTCAATAAAAGTAATACCGTCCTTTTCATATTTTTGATTTGTTCATGACTCCGACCAGCGTTCATAAATCCTCGGTAATCGGTAGCGTCATTTCCGTTTTCCAGCTTACTTATTTTAAAGTTAAATTGTGTACTGCTGGACAAACGCGATAAATATCCTTACCCAGCCCTTCCAGGGTGGGGAGATGATCAGCATCCGTCTAGCAGTGTAGGTAAATTAAATCCTAAAAAACGCTAAACTCTGGCCGAGCAGCCGCTTTATCGCGGACGACAATACTGGTTCGGAGCGCCGGGCTGGAGCAGTCGTAATAATTTATTGTGAGACATACTCTCCCTTACTACCTGATTCTTTGGCTATTACGCTTCCAGTACCGCCTTCAGCGTCAGCTCATGGCGCACCATCCACTGCGCCAGGTCGCCCCAGTCTTCGCCGTCTACCATCACCTTACTACCGGTCACCCGACCGAGTACGTGAAAGCCGACGCCCTCGTCGTGCAGTTTGCGTTCGAAGGCTTTGGTGCGTGCTTCGTCGACGGTTACGATGACGCGGCTCTGCGCCTCACCGAACAGAAAGGCGTCCTTGCGGAACGCCGGGTCGGTTGCGAGCGTAAAGCCGTGCCCGCCCTCGATGGCGGATTCGGCAACGGCCTGGAATAGTCCGCCGTCGGCTACGTCATGAGCCGATTTGATCAGTTCCCCTTTGATGCACCCGGCAATGGCCTTGTGCAGCTTGAGTTCTTCTTCCAGTTCAAAATGCGGAGCGGGGCTGTGCTCCACGCCGTGGATGCGCCGCAGGTACTCGGAGCTACCGATGCAGTCCTGGCTGTCACCCACCAGGTAAATGGCATCGTCCTGGTCCTTGAAACGCATCGTCATCCGGCGCTTGAGGTCATCGACGATGCCGAGCATGCCGATGGTCGGGGTGGGATAAACCGGCTCTACCCGGCCGCCCTCGTACTGGCTCTGGTTATAAAAACTGACGTTGCCTCCGGTTACGGGCGTATTGAAGGCACGGCAGCCGTCGCCCATGCCCTTGATGGCGTTGACGAACTGGTAAAAAGCTTCCTTATTGTAGGGGTTCCCGAAATTGAGACAGTTGGTGATGGCCACGGGTTCACCGCCGGAACAGACGATGTTGCGGGCGGCCTCGGCTACGGCGATCATCGCCCCTTTGTACGGGTCGGCGTAAACGTAGGCGGAGTTGCAGTCGGTGGTGACGGCCAGAGCTTTGTCGGTCCCCTTCACCCGCACCAGAGCGGCGTCGGACTTATGGTTTTCCGACATCGAGTTGGTACGCACGGTACCATCGTACTGATCGGTCACCCACCTCTTGGAGACGAGGTTGGGGCTGATGAAGAGCTCTTCTGCCGTGGCCTTCAGATCGGCGGGCACCCTGATGTCTTCGGCCTTAAAAGCATCGATCTTGTCCATGTATTTCGGCCGGGCTGTTTCGCGCTCGTAAACGGGAGCGCCGCCACCGAGCACGAGGGGTTCGGACGGAACGTCGGCCACCAGTTCGCCGCCGGCGTAGAAGTGCAGGCGACCGGTATCGGTCACTTCGCCGATCTCTTCGCACTCCAGGTCCCACTTTTCAAAGACGGCAAGCAGATCTTTCTCCATGCCTTTTTTGCAGACGATGAGCATCCGCTCCTGGCTTTCGCTGAGCAGGATCTCCCAGGGCTTCATGTTGGCCTGGCGGGTAGGCACTTTATCGAGGTCGATGCGCATGCCCGTACCGGACTTGGCCGACATCTCGGAAGTAGAGCAGGTGATGCCGGCGGCACCCATGTCCTGCATCCCGACCACGGCGCCGGTGGTGATCACTTCGAGGCTGGCTTCCAGGAGCAGTTTTTCCTGGAAGGGGTCGCCTACCTGGACGGCGGGCAGATCGTCGGCACTGTCTTCGGTCAGATCGGCGGAAGAAAAGGTGGCGCCGTGGATACCGTCCTTACCCGTAGCCGAGCCGACGATAAAAACCGGATTGCCCGGGCCGTCGGCCGCCGCGGAAACGGTTTCCCCGTGCTTTACGATGCCGACCGACATGGCGTTGACGAGAATATTCTGATTATAAACCGGGTGGAAAACCACTTCACCGCCAACGACCGGTACGCCGAAGCAGTTGCCGTAGTCGCCGATGCCGCGCACCACCCCGTCAACGAGGTGCTTCGTATGCGGCAGGCTGGGATCACCGAAGCGAAGACTGTTGAGGGAGGCGATCGGGCGGGCCCCCATCGTAAAAATATCCCGGTGGATACCGCCTACGCCGGTGGCCGCGCCCTGATAGGGCTCGAGGGCGGAGGGGTGGTTGTGGGATTCGATCTTGAAGGCGCAGGCGAGCCCGTCGCCGATGTCGACGAGTCCGGCGTTCTCTTCCCCGGCTTCCACCAGCAGCCGCTCCCCCTCGCGGGGCAGCGTCTTGAGCCACATGATGGAGTTTTTATAGGAGCAGTGCTCGGACCACATGACCGAAAAGATACTCAGTTCGTTAAAATTGGGCACGCGTCCCATTATCTCAACGATCTTATCGTATTCGGCGGCGGTGAGGCCAAGATTTTTTGCTACTTCTACGTCCGCTTTGATTTCGTGGGCTGCCGCCATGGGGGGTGGTTTTTCGGTAAGCGGCAAAGTTAGTCAAATAGTCAGTTAGTAAAACGGTCAAAGGGTATTTATCGCGCTACACGGGCGTATGACCGTTCGACCGCCCGACCACTACATATCACGCAGTGAATTACGATCCGTAATTACTTCCCGCAGTTCCCGCAGAAACGCTACCTGACCCGCAGAAAGGTGATGCTTGAGTGCATCTTTAATGGTAACGAAGGCACCATGCTCGATATCCTTAAGGCGCCCCTTCAATTCACCGGACTCTTCATAAAGCATTTGCTTCAGAGAGGGGATTTCGTGCCAATCGCCCTCAACGGCAACGGCTTCTTCCCGGTCCTCGCTCGGCTCCAGTTCGATGTACTCCTGGTCGGCGCGCAGATCAACGTCGCCCCCGGGCAGGCCCCACTCATCACTCTGGTGGGTCATGAATACTTCGAGACCCCGTTCGCGAAAGCGATAGATGATGAAAGAAGCTTTTTTTCGTAAACCCATTTTAGGATAGTCAAATAGTCAGGAATCAGTTAATTCGGCGTCATTTTTTTTGGCCCGAATCGGATTTCAAGGCTCTAACGGCCCTTATTTGAAATCGTTCAGGATGTAAGGTACGAAGCGTTGGCTATGTACGTTTGCTAAACGGAGCCCTGGGCGTAATCTTGCTGCCGGCACTTCCTCATCCGTCACTTACTACTGGCCGTCATTCATGCTAGTTCCACATCTTCGACAATAGTTACCGCAGCGCAATTGTAATGTGCTGCCTCAACGGTTGCGGAACTTTGATGGTGATACGCCTTTCCCGATACATACGCCGTCCGGCGCCTTCCCTATCTTCACCACAAATACTAAGATGAAACTATTACTCTTTCTCGCCCTTCTTTCTCCAACCCTTCTGGGCGCTCAGACCCCCAGCAAAGAAATTCTCGGTGCCTGGGAATCTACCTTTACCGACAGCAAGGGCCGCAACAGTAAACTCACCATGACCATCGTCGAAGGCTTTATGGTCATGACCGCCTACAACGCCGATTCCGGTGAGTTCATCTCTACCCTCGGCGGCCGTTGGCGTGCCGACTGGGATCACTTCAGTCTCACGTATGAGTTCGATTCCTCCGATCCTACTCAGGTAGGCGGCGTAGCGGTTATTCCGTATAACCTGACCGGCTCGGTGCTCATTTTTAACCAAAACAAGTTCTGGACCCGCACCGATAACCTGGAGCCCGGTGCCCTGGCCGGAGCGTGGGAAATAACCGGGCGCACCCGCGACGGTGAGTTTCAGGACATGTCCGACCGCATCAACGGCCCCCGAAAAACGATGAAAATACTCTCCGGCAGGCGCTTTCAGTGGATTGCCTTTAACACCGAGACCAAGGAATTCATGGCTACCGGAGGCGGCACCTACTCCACCAATCATAGTGGAGATTACGCTTCGAATAAAAAGGGGCTTTACATCGAAAGGATCGAATTTTTCAGCCGTGACCCCACCCGCACGGGCAAGCAACTGAGCTTCGATTATAAGTTACAGGAAGGTAATTGGGTACACCGGGGGCAGAGCTCCAAGGGAGATCCCATACACGAAGTCTGGAGTCTGAGAAAATAAACCGGGGTGTTCGCGTCCGGCGTTCGGATGGCGGAACGCCGGATGCGAATAATTCAACGTTACTTAACCCTTCCCTTGATGGTCACCGTATGCTCTTCCTTTGCTCCGGGATAATCGTTCTGAAGCTTTTCGGCGGTAAAGGGTGAGGGACCGTATGCCGTCCATCCCCCGTCGACGAGCAGCGTCTGCCCCGTAATGTGGCGAGCCTGCGGGCTGAGCATGAAGCCGACCGTATGGGCGATGTCTTCCGGTTGGCCGACCCGGCCGTTGGGGTTTAGTTTCGACCAGATACCGGCGTAGTCGGGTTCTTCCAGAGCGGTGCGCTCGGTGAGGGTAGCCCCGGGCGAAACACAATTGACGCTGATGTCGAGCGGGCCGAGGGGGATGACGAGTTGCTTGGCCAGCATACTGATACCTGCTTTGGACATTCCGTAGGCGGCCAGATTTTTATAGGCCCGCGCGCCGACGTTGGAACCGATCAGAACGATGTTGCCACCGTTGCCCTGGTCCCGCATCTTGGCGGCGCTCTTCTGCGCCAGGAAGAAACTTCCGCGCAGGTTCAGGTCCACGACTTTCTGAAAACTCTCGGGGGAGAACTCAAAGAAATCGCCAAATTCGGTCAGGCCGGCGTTGGCCACCACCATTTCCAGCAGGCTGTCGGGTATGTTGGCGGCAAAGTCGACCAACTCCTGGATGAAGGCGGGGTCGCCGGCGTCGCCGGCGAAAGCGTAGGCTTCCGCGTCGCAGTGCTGGCAACTTTCTTTGATCTTTTTAGCCGCGGCTTCGGCGGCGGCGGCGTCGATGTCGTTGATTACAACGTTAGCCCCTTCGTGGAGCAGGTGCTTGGCAATGGCATAACCGATGCCGTTGGCTGACCCGGTCACGATGGCTGTTTTGCCGATAAATGGCTGATAGTTCATGTTAATGTTGGTTTCAAAAAAGGGCGATTCAACTTTCCGGAACTGGGACGATCGTGTGGTAAGCGATTACTCGTACCCGAGAAGGCTAATCTGTTTGGTTGTGCACTTCAATTAAGTGTTGCTCTAATGGATTCCGAGTCGTTTTGGTTCTTGATCTAGGTACCCGAAGCTTGTCGGGATACTACTTCTCCTCCTTAACACCGTAGGCTGACGTACCGATAACGGGCGCGGCCGCAGGTGCAAAATTAGTTTGAAAGCAAGGAAATAAGCCGGATTTGTTGCCCTTCAAGCCGTTTAAAAGTAATACTTTTGCCCTACCTGGATTACCAGCGACGAACGTGTCCGGATTCAGGCATAAGAATTTATACTACGATGAAAACCTACCTGCAGCTGCTCTCCGACATCCTCGAAAACGGTGCCGTCAAAGGCGATCGGACCGGCACGGGCACCCGCTCGATATTCGGATATCAAATGCGTTTCGACCTGTACGATGGTTTTCCGCTGCTGACCACCAAGCAGGTGCACTGGAAGAGCGTCGTCCACGAACTGATCTGGTTCATCAGCGGCAATACCAACATCCGCTATCTGGTACAAAATGGAGTTCGCATCTGGAACGAGTGGCCTTTTCAACACTACATCGAAGCGCATGGTATTGCCGCTAAGCTGCCCAAGCATTCCCCCCAGTGGAAAGAGGCTATGAAGAACTTCGTCGCCAAAATTAAAGACGACCAGGAGTTTGCCCTCCGCTGGGGCAACCTGGGTCCGGTCTACGGTAAACAGTGGCGCAATTTTAACGGCGTAGACCAGCTGGACGAAGTGATCGGATCCATCAAGTCCAACCCCGACAGCCGCCGCCACATCGTTACCGCCTGGAACCCCGTCGAGATTCCGGAGATGGCAAAAGCAGGCCTTCCCCCCTGCCACACCATGTTTCAGTTCTACGTCGCCAACGGCAAACTGAGTTGTCAGCTGTACCAACGCTCGGCGGATGCTTTCCTGGGCGTTCCCTTCAACATCGCCTCCTACGCCCTGCTCACTCACCTCGTTGCGCGGGAATGCGGTTTAAAGGTTGGTGACTTCGTGCACACCCTCGGCGATGCTCACCTGTACAGCAACCACCTCGATCAGGCCCGCGAACAACTCACCCGCACCCCCGGTAAGCTGCCTAAAATCTCCATCCCCGGCAAAGCACCCGGCATCTTCGAGATCGGTTTTGACGACATTAAATTGATCGGGTATAAACCGCAGCCCGGCATTAAAGCACCGATTGCCGTTTAACGGCACGACCCCGCACTTCCCGAGTGCGGCATCTGGTTACAAGCTCCCCCCTCCCGACAAATTTTCAGCCCACAAAAAACCGTGCTTTAAGAGCGCGGACTCCGGTATGAACGTAGAGAAAGCCATCGAGCAAGCCCGCCACGAACGTAAGGCCAACAAAAAGTTCTTCGCCAGACTGAAGGTCCGGCCGCCTAAAGACCTCGACGAGAGGTTCCACGACCTCCACGAAGAGGTTTTTCAACGCATCGACTGTCTCGACTGCGCCAACTGCTGCAAAACCACCAGCCCCATCTTCCGCGACGTCGACATCGACCGCCTCGCCCGTCACCTCCACCTCAAACCGGGTCAGTTGATCAATCAACACCTGCACCTGGACAAAGACGGCGACTACGTACTCAATACGGCTCCCTGTCCTTTCCTCGGCCCCGACAATTATTGCTCCGTTTACCCCGCCCGGCCCCGCGCCTGCCGGGAGTACCCGCATACGGACCGGAAAAATATGCTGCAAATATTACCGCTGACGCTGCGAAATACACTGGTTTGCCCGGCAGTGGGGGAGATTGTGCGGTCCTTGAAAGAAGTCGATTAAAATATTCGGCGGCCCACCCACCGCGCTAGAACAACCGCCCCCCGTCAAACCGGTTCTGATTCACCGGCAGGTTGATGAAGTCCAGCGTACCCGGCTTTACCGCGATCGAGAAGGAATAGAAATTCCGTTGCGGCGCCCAGCTGAAGCGCATCTCCCAGCAGTGCAGGTCGCGTACGAAACTAAGGTAGGGGTACGTGATCCGCTTACTGGTAAAGTCGTAACCGATCTGCCCGATATTGACACTCCAGTTGTTAGTGAGGTTGAGGGCGCCCCGCAGCTCCAGGGAGTTTGCGATCTGCTGAAAGCGCGGTGTTCCCCGGTCTTCGGTAGTCGGATTCTCGGTATCGAACACCCGCTGAAAACGGAAATTGAACGTGTGCCGGATGCTGAATTTTTCGAAGAGGCTCAGCAGGTCGGTTTCTTCAAAGAGGGTATTCTCTTCTTCGCGGCGTTTGCGGCGCTCCTCCTCCACGTCGGTGACGAATTCTTCCTCGGCGCCCTGAAAGAGCTCCCGGATCTTGGCCACCGTGATGTTGGTGGAGATGCTGCTGGTAAAACGGGTGAGGCTCGGCAACCGTCCTTCGGATAAGTTACTTACGTTTACCCGGCGAAACGTCCGCTTCTCCTCGTCGAACCGGGTGATGTAAGGGTCGAACGTGGCGTTCATGTTGAGCCGGGTAACGCCCTTGAAGAACTGGGTACTGCCCCGAACGGAGATCGGGCTCCAATTCAGGCCGTCTTCCCGCTGAAAATCATAGTTTCCGGAAATACCGATGTTCTGAAACAATTTGACGTTTTCGGAAATGCTGTCCTTCCGGTTCCAGACTTTGGCCTCGAAGAGATTGGAGATGCTGTAGCTGACGCCCAGCCTCTGTTCGCTGCTGGGTGGGGCACCGAAGATCTGCCGTTCAAAGGGGGAGTTGAACCGGTCGGGATCGCCAAAGCGGGGGTCAAAACCTTCCGCGGTAACGATTTCTTCATCGCTGATGAAGTACGGCGTTCCGGACAGATAGTCGGTAGCGTTGCGGTAGTCCGGAGAGTAGCCGAGGGTGAGGCTGGGTTTGAGCACGTGCCGCAGCCCCTGCAGACCCAGGATGCCCTTCCGGCGGAATTTCACCTTACCGAAAACCTGTGTGCTCAGGCTGACCCCGGCGCGGTAAGTACGGAAACTGGCCAGCCCGGGGTCCAGTTCGCTGACGATGTCTCCCAGGCTGGTGGTGTCGATCCGGGCAATGCCGGTCAGGGGGTCGATCACCGTCATGGTGTCGATCTCCCCGTTGAGGCTGAACGAGCGACTTTTACCGTAGTACACCTCGCCGAAACTTGCGTTGGGGCTCAGGTTAAAGTACTTCAGCACGTTGAGGCTGACGGCACTGGTGACGCTGTGCTCGAAGCCGTACTGCCCGTCGTCGAAGGTCTGCTGGCTGAAGAAACTGGAATCCTGGCCGGTGAACTCCGTCCGCATGGCGCTTTTGTACCGGAAGGACAGTTTTTTCCACCAGGCACTTTGCCGCCCGGGCAGTTGCCGCAGTGGATAGATCGTCTGGGTGGTAAAGGCCGCGTCGGGGAAGTTGACCCGGATCTGCCGCGTCTGGTTATTCTGGCTGTGGTTAAAGCCGGCCGTCAGGGTTGATTTGAGCTTCGGGAACGTCTTATTGATGTTCATGCTCGACCGGATGGTATTTTGGCTGGCGATCTCGTAGCTGTTCTCAAAACGCTGATTGGCCAGATTGGTCTGAAAATTGATGGAGCCCCCGAAGGTGAAGGTAGGGTGAGCGCGTTGATCCTGCCGGTGGCTCCAGTTCAGCGCCATCCCTTTCTGACGTCTCGGCACGATGTCATTAGTCGGTTCCACCCGCTGGTTGTTGTAGCTGAGGTTGAAACTACCGCTGTATTTATAGCGCCGGACGTAGCGCACGTCGGACCGCAACCGGTAGGTCCCCTTCAGGTAATAATCGGCCGTCAGGGAAAGGTTCACGTGTTCTCCCAACGGAAAAAACCAGCCGATTCCCTCCAGTCCGTAGCCCCCCAGGGTCGGGCTGTACTGATAATCGGACGGAAAAAGCAGGCCGGTACTACGTCCGCTCTTAAGGGGGAAAAACCCGAAGGGCAGCCAGAGCGGGGTGGGTACGCCCATGATCTCCAGGTTACTGGGGCCGATGACGGCCAGTTTGTTGGGCACGACTTTCGCCCGGCGGGTACGGATACCGAAATGCGGATGCTCGGCCGAGCAGGTGGTGAAAATGGCCCCCTCGGTATAGATCACGTCGGCCTGGGTGGTATCGTTGACGGCAACGGCACCGCTGATGAATTTGGATTTACCGCCGCGGACGAAGATGTCGTCCTGGGTCGTGGTGGTCCCGTAAACGATGCCCTTTCGCGACTTGAAATTGTAGCGCATTTCCTTGGCGACAAAACTTTGTCCCCCGTCGGAAAATTCCGGAAAACCGGCGGGCTGGCCGATGCTGTCGGGCAGGGGGCCGGCGTTGACGAGATTGGTCGCGTAGTTAAGTACGATGTGGTCGGCCTTCAGGTCGATGGACAGGTACTTGACCGAGGCATTGCCGTAAAGGTGAATTTCCTTCGTTTCAAAATCAACCCACATACTGTCCTGTGCCGAGTAGTCCACGTCGGCGCTGAGGGAATCAGCGGAGGGTACGTAATCCCGGGTGGAACCCAAGTACGCGGGCAATGCGGCACCGTCGGGAAAGGGAAGAAGAGAATCAGGCGGAGGCAGGGTATCGGGCGCGAACGCGGGTGCAATGGAAGGATCAGGGAGCAGGGTATCCACGTCCGAAGAGGGCTGCTGAAAAGAGGTCGAGGAAATGCCTCCGAAGACCTCTCCCCGCACCAGCGGCCCCGCCCAAATCAGCAATAGCAGTAGGAAGTTGCGAAGTTTGAACCCAATAAAAAAGTTATATATTTGCGTAGCAACACCGTCTCCGGCGCAGACCGTGCTTTGAACCGACACCCATGATACCAAAAGCTTACTACGCACTATTTCTACAGCTATTTTTCTGTGCTTCAATGACGGCAACTGACGCTCATTCGTCGCCAGTATCGGAGTCCTTTAACGAATCCTTAAGGGATGCGGGGGGCAAAAGTACGGTTTTGACGGTTGGCGAATCCCGCTTCTCTGTTTCCGGTCTTCGTTTGACGGACGCAGGACGCAACAAAGCACCGGCTGACGCTGACCGGCAAGCGGCGTTCAGGGTCGTCCTCGATGCCGGCCACGGTGGAAAGGACCCCGGCGGCATGGGGAAAAACAGCCATGAGAAGCACATCGCCCTCAACATCGTCCGGTTGCTGGCCATCGGTATCCGCACCAACTTCCCCGCGGTGGAGGTGATCCTTACCCGCTCCGACGATACGTTCATCCCGCTGCACGAGCGCGCGCAGATCGCCAACGACGAAGGGGCCGACCTGTTCATCAGCGTACACGCCAACATCATGCCCGGCAACAGCAACACCTACGGCACGGAAACCTTCGTGATGGGGCAGCACGTGGCCGGTCATAATCTGGCCGTTGCCAAACGCGAGAACGCCTCCATCCTGTTAGAAGACAACGTGGAGGAGAATTATGGTTACGACCCCAACAGCGACGAGGGCCACATCATGATGAGTACCTTTCAGCACGCCTTCCTCGAACGCAGCATCCTGTTTGCCGACCTGGTGGAAAGCGAGTTCGAGGCCGCCGGACGCAAAAGCCGGGGGGTAAAACAGGCCGGCTTCGCGGTACTGAAAAACACGACCATGCCGAGCGTTCTGGTGGAAACCGGTTTTATGAGCAACCCCACCGAGGAAACTTTTCTGCTCAGCGGCGGCGGACAACAAAAGATTGCCAACGCCCTGCTGAAGGCCTTTAAAAGCTACCTGAAACAGCTGGACGGTGCCGACTCCGGCGCGCTGAACCCGATCACCCGAAATAATCTACCATCCCGTAAAAAAACAGCCGTTACGGGCGCAACGCCGGCTAATTTCTCCTGGCAATCCGCTCCCGCGAAGAGGTCGCGAAACAGTACGCAAACGCCTGCTTACGAGTACAGCCAGCCCAGATCGGCTACCGTTTTTGACCGCGAGGTAACCCCCGGCCAGGTACCTGCCCCCCGCCGACAGTGGACGGCAAAAGGCGTGAGCCCACAACCGCTTGCCTACCACGAGGCAACACCTTCCGTACAAAATACAGCGGCGGCACCCCGCCCGGTTTACGATACGCCCGCTTCGGTTTGCCCGACGACGGCCGCTACGGGTCGGCAACCACGGGATAAGAATGTGCTCGCCAAAGAGATTAACACCGTCCGGCCCGCACAACCAATCGTATATCAGCGTTCGAGCCGTGCCTCCTTGCCCGTGTCCGGCAGAGACAGTGTACCCTCCCGGGATATCTACCGCTTTAATCAGGCGAAAAAGTATAACCAGCCCCCCGGAGGTTTCGACATTAGGACGGTCCGGGAATCCGAACTGACTTTTGTCGTTCAGCTGATGGCTTCCAAGCGCATCATTAATCTCGAAGAGCAAGTCTGGAAGCAGATTCCGTACCCCGTGCAAAGGGTGCCGGAAGGGGAATGGCAAAAGTACCAGGTGCGTAACCTGGCCTGCGTCAACGAAGCACGTCAGGCGCAGGCAATCGTCCGGGGTTCCGGCTTTCCGGACGCGATGGTGGTCATCTATCACCAGGGCAGGCGGGTAGCCGCTTCCCAGACCAAATACTTGCTGAGCCGGTAGGACTAGATGACGCCGGAGTGAGTGGCGCGTCCCGTTTAAGCTTGTTTGAATCGGTGCATACCGGTAGCCGGTTATTTTTTTTCTGACTAAAATTTGTTTGGCCGGAGGGCAGGTGAGTGCGGAGTATCCGTAGTGCGCAATCTTGTACCTTGCGCACCGAATTAGTCAACCAACGTCATGCACAAAGTTTCCGCCGTGGGCCTCCTTGCCCTCCTTACTTTTTTTTGCACCAGCGTCCGCGCCCAAATGGATTATACGCAAAATCCCCAGACCTTCAACGTGAACCGACTACCGGCACACGCTACTTTACCGCACTTTGCAAACGAAGGCTCGGCGTTGCGGGCGGAAGCGGAAAAAGGCAAAACCAGTCTGGACGGCGCGTGGCAGTTTATTTTTCACCCCGACGGTAAGGCAACGCAACCGCTGGACTATGAGCCGGAAAAAACGCAAGACTACCAACCCATCATGGTACCCGGTAACTGGGAAGTGCAGGGGTTCGGCCAGCCGATCTATACGAACTGGGAGTATCCCTTTCGTCCGGTAGTGCCCCCTTTCGTACCCGGATACGGCGGCCGAACGGCGCACGATCGCAACCCGATGGGAGCCTACCGGAAAACTTTCGACCTGCCGGGATTTCAGGATGGCGACCGGCAGGTAATTCACTTCGGTGCCGTCAGCTCGGCGATGCACGTTTGGGTGAACGACCGCTACGTCGGCTACAGTGAAGGCAGTCGCACGCCCATGGAATTTGACATCACCGGGCTGGCAAGAGCTGCCGGTAACGTCGTGTACTGTGAGGTATATCGCTACTGCAGCGGCTCCTACCTGGAAGACCAGGACCACTGGCGGCTGAGCGGACTGCACCGCTCGGTGTACGTTCAGAGCACGCCCTACGAGCACCTGAGCGACCTGTTCATAAAACACGCCAGGATCGACGAGGAAGGGAACGGACAACTGCGGGTGGAACCCGACGTTCACTTCCGCCGGCCCGAGAACGTACGCGGCTGGACGGTAGCCGTACAGCTTTACGACCCGCTGGGAAAAGCAGTTGCGGGAAGCGGGAAGTCCATGTCACTCGATCCGGTGATCGACTTTTACGCTCCGGGAGCCTACCGCGATCCCTACGAAATACACCAATTCCCCGCGCTCGAGGTCAGTGTTCCCGCCGTAGCGCCCTGGACCGGAGAGACGCCCACGCTTTACCGGCTGGTGACGAGCCTGAAGGATGCCGCCGGCGAAACGGTCGACGTCACCGCCCACCGCGTAGGATTCAGGAACCTGAGCTGGGGAAAGGACGGTTTTAAGGTAAACGGGAAGGAAGTGATTCTGTACGGCGTGAACCGCCACGATCATTCGGCGACCAACGGAAAGGCGGTGACGTACGCGGAAATACGCGCCGACCTGGAACTGATGAAGGCGTACAACATCAATGCCGTACGGACCAGTCATTACCCCAACGATCCGTACCTCTACGATCTGGCGGATGAGATCGGAATGTACGTACTCGACGAAGCAAATATTGAAACGCATAAAGCCGGCAGTCAGCTAAGCGGGCGGCCGATGTTTGCCGGAGCCATGCTCGACCGCGTCATCCGAATGGTGGAACGCGATAAAAATCACCCCAGCATCATCGGCTGGAGTCTCGGTAACGAAGCCGGTACCGGGGCGAATCACGAAATGATGGCCGCCTGGGTAAAGGCGCGCGATGGTTCCCGCTGGCTGCACAACGAAGGGGCGGCTTACAGCAAAAATGATAAACAGACCGAAGATTATGGCTACGTGGATTTCAGAAGCCGGATGTACATCGTCAAAGGCGTGATGCGGGAGATACTGGCAAAGGACGATCCGCGCCCGCTGATCTACTGCGAGTACGCACACTCGATGGGGAATTCCACCGGCCACATCGATACTTTTGCCAATATGTTCCGGGAATACCCCAACTTTGCCGGCGGCTTCATCTGGGACTGGATCGATCAGGGCCTGGAGGCGACCAACGAAAACGGAGAAAAATACTTGGCCTACGGCGGAGACTTGGGCGAGGAGATCCACAGCGGCAACTTCCTGGCCAACGGGCTGGTAAATTCCGATCGTACGGCGCAGCCGGCACTGTACGAAGTGAAGAAAGCCTTTCAGCCATTTTCAGTGGTAGCGAAAAGTGAAGGGTACAAGATCAAGTCATGGCTGACGCACACCAACGCCAATCAGTACGACCTGATCGTTTCAGAAGTATCGCCAAGCGCGGGTACCCGGGAGGTAATGACGATGGCTGCACCGGACATACCGCCAGGCGGAACGGCGCTGGTGCCCGGCTTTAGAATGCAGGGAATGACGGACGCTACGCACCTAGAGTTTTCCTTCCGGCAGCGGATGCCGGAGTTTGGTCGTCCCGCCGGACACGAGGTGGCCTTCGAGCAAATCAAGCTGCCGTCCGGGCCACCGGAAGACGTTTCCGCTTCGCTGATGGGTACGCGGGGTATGTACCAGGAGACGCCCGCGGCGTTGGTACTTTTCCGGGATAAGGGCGAAGTTTACGTCGACCCCGAAACTGGGATCATTACCCGGTACGTTCTGAACGGCAACGAGGTGTTCGCCGCACCGCTGACGCCTAACTTCTGGCGCGCGCCGACCGACAACGATAGACCGGCCGGGCTGACAAAGGAATACGCTCCCTGGCGGAACGCCTCCCCCACCTTAACCGGTAAAATATACGCCGACGATGCCCTGACCCTGACCCGGACCTACCTCGAAGGACGAGTGACCGAAACCGTACGCATCAGCCTGACCGATAACGGGAGACTGGTGGTAGACCACACCCTGGCCAAATCAACTTCGGAAGGCGGATCGATCGGTCTATTTCGTTACGGCCTGCAGACGGAGATCAGTAAATCATACGTTAATTCGGAGTGGTACGGCCGGGGTCCGTTCGAATCCTACGCGGACCGAAAGCACGCCGCCCGCATCGGACGACACATGCTTCCAACCGATCAACTGACCACAGACTACATTCTACCCCAGGAGAACGGTAACCGCTCAGACGTAAGCCTGCTGCAATTAAGTGGACCGGGCGTACCGGCCCTGGAGATAAAGGGGAATTTTGATTTCAGCATCTGGCCTTACACACAATCGACGCTGGAAGCTGCCCTGCACACGTTCGATCTTACGCCGGCCACGAATTATACGCTTAACCTGGACTATGGTCAGGCCGGGGTCGGCGGAGACGACAGCTGGACGCGGCGGGCGCGGCCTTACCCGGAACACTTACTTACGCTGAAGAAGCCACTCCGTTATTCCTTTACGGTTGGGTTGGGGAACTGATGGTTGGAGTTGGCTGGGTAAGGTGATTTATATGTTGGATAGTGGTGGGAAATATCCGTCTATCCCACCTGACTTGAAAATGCGGCAACCACCGGTGGGAAATATCCATCTATCCCACCTGACCTGAAAATCGGCAACCGCCGGTGGGAAATATCCATCTATCCCACCTGACTTGAAAATGCGGTAACCACCGGTGGGAAATATCCATCTATCCCACCTGACCTGAAAAGCGGCAACCACCGGTGGGAAATATCCATCTATCCCACCTGACCTGAAAAGCGGCAACCACCAGTGGGAAATATCCGTCTATCCCACCTGACCTAAAAATGCGGCAACCACCGGTGGGAAATATCCATCTATCCCATTTGACCTGAAAAGCGGCAATCACCGGTGGGAAATATCCATCTATTCCACCTGACCTGAAAAGCGGCAACCACCGGTGGGAAATATCCATCTATCCCACCTGACCTGAAAAAGCGTCAACCTCCGGGGGGAAATATCCGTCTATCCCACCTGACTAAAGTCACAAAGTAGCCAACCCCGTCAGGTCCTATCCAAGTCTGCTAGTCGCGCCGGCAAATTATTCCACCCGCCCTGACCACCAGTTAACCTACCTTTGCGCCATGACGTTTCAAGACCTCAACCTGAACAACCAACTTCAACAGGCTCTGGCCGAAATGGGCTTCATCGTACCCACCGCCATCCAGGAAAAATCTTTCTCTCCCATCATGGCCGGACGGGATGTTATCGGAATTGCGCAAACGGGGACGGGCAAGACTTTTGCCTACCTGCTCCCCTGCTTGCGTTTATGGAAATTTACGAAATCGCCGTATCCGCAGATTCTGATTATCGTCCCTACCCGGGAATTGGTGATGCAGGTAGTGCAAGAAGTTGAAAAACTAACGGAATTCATGAGCGTAGAGGTGGTAGGCGTCTACGGTGGAACGAACATCAAAAAACACAAAGCCGAGGTTGAGGTAGGTCTAGATGTACTTGTCGGCACCCCCGGCCGGCTGGGTGACTTGCTCAAAGACGGCGTTCTGAAACTCAAAAATATCCGCCAGTTGGTGCTGGACGAAGTCGACGAGATGCTCGACCTTGGCTTCCGTCATCAGCTCAACGACATTGTTGACTTTCTGCCCAAGAAGCGGCAGCATCTTTTTTTCAGCGCTACGATGATCGACGATGTGATGGCCACCATCAACCAGTTTACCGATTACTACGAGGTCATCGAAGCGGCCCCCTCCGGTGCGCCTCTGGAGAACATCGACCAGTACGCCTACGAGGTGCAGAACTTTAACTCCAAGGCAAACTTGCTGGAACTGCTCCTGCGGGAGAATCCCGAAATGAAGAAAGTCCTCGTCTTCGCCGCTACCCGCCGAATGGTCGATGTGCTGTACGAACGTCTGGAGCCCGTATTTGGCGAGGCCGTCGGCGTAATTCATTCCAATAAATCACAAAACAATCGCTTCAATACCGTCGCCGCTTTTGAAGCCGGTATTTACAAAGCTCTAATCGCCACCGACATTGTTGCCCGCGGCCTCGACGTCTCCTCCGTCACCCACGTCGTCAATTTCGACGTGTCGGACAACGCCGAAAAACATATCCACCGCGTAGGTCGTACCGGTCGCGCCGAGGAGAAGGGCGTCGCGATCATGTTTGTTTCTGAAAAAGAAGTAGCGTACAAAACCGAGATCGAGGCCCTGATGGGTCGGGAAATCCCGCTACGCTCCCTGCCCGAAGGCACCAAACTCTCCGACGAGCTGATCGCCCTGGAAAAAGAGCCGGAGTTCGTTGCGGAAAACACCGAATTCATCCACGTCGATCCCGAGCGGGCTGCTTTTCACGAGAAAAGCGAGAAAAACAGCAAGGTGACCGTACGCGAAGGGCGACGGGACAAAATGTTGAAGAAGTACAAAAAACCGCAGACGCGGGGACAGAAGCCGCGGGGGAAAAAGAAAAGAAAGTAGTATAAGTACTACCAAACTCCGCACTACTCAACGATCTCATACTCGATCCCCGCTTTACGCAAAGCCCGGAAAGCCGAGGATTCGTTGAAAGACACCTCAATCTCAACGGGAGATCCTTCAATGATGATGTCGGTAAATTCGTTAGCCAAATTATGATCTACATTATCGGCGATCTCACCGATCATGCGGGCGATGGCGCGGCGGTCGGGGCGATCTTGATCGCAGGAGAGTAAGTTGAGCTTCATGCTGTTTTTATTTTGTTGTAAATTTACTATATTTTCAACAAATATACAAATATGTTCATTGCTCTGTGTATATAGAGATTCACAGCTGTAACGAATTTGCCGCCTGCTTGTCTCCCCTCTCCCAAGGGTGAAGTTTAGCCATGAGTTTAATTTTCTAATATTATTAGCCCGTTAGAGGAAACCCCACCCCCGGGCCCTTCCACGGTGTGGAGGTGAGACGACTCTGGAGCTGGCATTTATGGTTTTGACCATTTTAGTGACGGTAAACCAGCTGCTCCCACCTCACTGTGAAGGGCTGGATGGGATGGGGTATAACATTGCGTAGGATGTCTTCTTGCGCGTGTTCCAGTACTTGTGGGCATTTAAATGCCTTACCGCCGTTGTCCATTACGGGAACGCTGGTTATTATAACCATAATTTCCACTAAAAAGGAACCACCAGCAGTAGCAAATGGTTCCTTTTCAATTCGTACAAAACCACGTTAAACGTGATCAACTAAGCTCAGACCATCAACCGAATAGGATCCTCCAGACAAGCCTTCACGTCATTGAGGAAAGCGGCGGCGGAAGCGCCATCAACGACCCGGTGGTCGCAGCTGACGGTAACCTTCATTACTTTGCCGGGCACGACCTGTCCGTCGCGGACAACGGCTTTGTCCTGAATGCCTCCTACGGCCAGGATGGCAGCGTTGGGGGGGTTGAGGATAGCGGTAAATTCTTCGATGCCGAACATACCGAGGTTGGAGATCGAGAAGGTACTGCCGGTCATCTCCTCGTTGCCGAGTTTACGGGCTTTGGCCTTACCGACGAGATCCTTTACGTCGAGGTTGATCTGGCTGAGGGACTTCATGTTGGCGTGGCGCACCACGGGCATCATCAGTCCGTCGGGAATGGCCACGGCGCAGGAGATGTGCACTTCACCGTTCTCGCGGATGGTCTCTCCCTGCCAGCTGGAGTTCATGATCGGGTGCTTCAGCAGGTTCACGGCGCAGGCCTTCACGACCAGATCGTTGAAACTGATCTTCACGGGGGCGACCTCATTGATGCGCTTGCGGAACTCCCATACCTTGTCCATCGCAATCTCAACGGTCACGTAGAAGTGGGGCGCGGTAAACTTGCTGTTACTCACGAGGCGCGATACGGCCTTGCGCATCTGGCTCACCGGCGTATCGGTATAGTTTTCGCCGCCGGCGCCGAAGGCAAAGGCGGGAACGTTGGGCGGCGGGGCGGCGGAGGCCGGTGCGGCGGATCCGACGGGAGCAGCCAGTACGGGTGCGGACGCGGGTGCAGCGGAAGCTGCGGGAGCGGATTTGGCCTGCTCAACGTCGGCTTTAACTATCCGGCCACCTTCTCCGGAACCGGAAATGGTACCGAGGTCGATCCCGGCTTCCCGGGCCATCGCTTTAGCCAGGGGGCTGGCCTTGACCCGATCGTCGGCACCACCCGAAGCAGCGGGTGCGACGGCGGTTCCGGGTGTTCCGGATTTGGATTTCTCTACGGTCGGCGTGGGGTGGGAATAGTCCGTGGTGGTAGCCGCAACGTCTTCCTTGGCAACGGGAGTTTCCTCCTTCGTGGCGGAGCCGTTACTACCGGCGTCTCCGGCATCGGCAAGGGCAGCCTTCCAGTCTTCTCCCTTCTCCCCGATCACGGCGATGATGCCATCGATCGGGACGGCCCCTTCCTTTACGGCAATGTGTAACAACACCCCCTCGAAATAAGAATCAAGCTCCATCGTTGCCTTATCGGTTTCCACCTCGGCCAGTGTCTGGCCGGGCTCGACCTCATCACCCTCGGCCACGAGCCAGTCAACAATATTTCCTTCTTCCATCGTGTCGCTCATGCGGGGCATGCGAATAATCTCGGCCATGATATACTTTTTCTTTGGGTGCTAACTTGCAGGTCCTTGAATCGGCAAATTTGCCATTTATTTACGGGTAATACAAACCGGGAGGGCAAGGGTTTGTTATTAGAGAGGAATTCGGTGCTTTTAACTGCTTTCTTTGCATCCTGCGATCGCGCCCTGATTAGTAACGCCATACTGTAGCTGCGTGTAACATAGTGCTACCCGATCCTGGAGGTGGCAGGTCGGTCACTGGCCAGACCATCCAATCACAGCACTTCTTAACGTCCATCACGCCAGCATTACGTTGCTATCAAATCCACACTATTACAAAACTCCTCCATGCAGTTTTCCTCCAAACTAATCGAAGATGCCGTCAATGCCTTCGCCGCTCTGCCCGGCATCGGCAAGAAAACAGCTTTGCGGCTCGTACTTCACCTGGTCCAACGACCCACCGAAGACAGCGTCCACTTTGCCCGCGCCATCGCCTCCATGCGGGAGAACATCAAGCACTGCACCACCTGCGGCAACCTCTCCGATCAGCACGTTTGCTCCATCTGTAGCGACGATCGCCGCGATCAGTCTCTGATCTGCGTCGTCGAATCCATCCGCGATGTGATGGCCATCGAGGAAACCCAGCAATTTCGCGGCCTTTACCACGTGCTCGGCGGCGTCATCTCCCCCATCGAAGGCATCGGCCCGGCCGACCTCAATCTCCACACCCTGATCGAGCGCGCCCGCCAGGCCGAAACCCGCGAGATCATCATGGCCATCAGCCCCACCATCGAGGGCGACACTACCATCTTCTTCATCAATAAACAACTTACCGACGTGGACGTGGCGGTGAGCAACATCGCCCGGGGCGTTTCCTTCGGCGGGGAGCTGGAGTATGCCGATGAGGTGACGCTGGGCCGGTCAATTGTTGCCAGAACGCGCGTTTAGCGGCAGTCAGGCTTGCGTCTTTACCAGTCGCAACACATCATAGTCATACTTTTCTCCGAAGTGCTTGCGGTAATCGGTGAACGTAAGGTCGGGATTCGCTCTCATGTAGGGCAGAATGGTGTCGATCACGTCCTGCGCCACCAGTTTATCCACCGCAACTTCCCCCTTCTTGACCCAGTGGGCCAGGTGGCTCGCGATCGTACCGGTGGTCAGTTCGCGGAGTTCGGCGATCTCCTGCTGCGTCTTCCCCTCCCGAAACAGATTGAGCGTCACCTGCCGCGTATCGGCTTTGGCAACGGTGAAAAGGTCGGTGGAAACCTCGTCTTTGGTTTCCAGGTACTCCTTCACGATGTCGATCATCGCCGCGCCGAATTCTTCGTACCGCTTCGGGCCGATACCATTGATGCGGAGCATAGATTTTTTCTCCGTCGGCACCAGGGCGGCAATCTCCAGCAGGGTGTTGTTGTGGGCGATGGTGTAGGCCGGCACCTCGCGGTCGGCGCAAACGGCCTGGCGCCACTCGGCCAGGCGGTGGTACAGTTCGGGGTGCTGCAGGTCTTTTGGCAGGATCGCCTTCGGCTTTGCGGCCTTCAGCGGTTTCTTTTTTTGCTCCTTCTCGAAGTCGATCTCGGCGTTGGCCCGGGCGGTCAGGTAGGCTTTGGGGTCGAATCCCTCCTCCAGGGTAGCGAAGCCCTTCAGTTTGGTGAACAGCTGGCGAATCAGTTCCTGCCGACGCTCGTCGACCTGTTTCTTGACGGACTGGTTGTCGGTCAGCACGCCGAACATGGCCAGTTCCGGCAAAAAATCATCCGCCAGAAACTTGGTGAAGTAGGCGCCGGCCTTCACCAGTCGTTCTCCCAGCTCCCGGTGTTCGGAAGGCAGTTCTTCGGCTTTTCCGTAGTTGTCGAGATGGCCGATGAAGCCGTGTCCGACCCTGATCGCTTTCTCGGTCAGTCCCAGCCGCATCCGGTGAAACTCGCCGTGGGCGTCACCCTGGATGGCCCGTTCGTGCTCGAACAGCGAGCGGTGCAGCTGGTTGGCGGCGTACTCGGCTTTCTTAAAAGTAAACAGTTCCTTGAGGCAGTGCAGCTCGAAACGGCGCTGATCGTCGTGCAGCGTTTCTTCGGTCGGCTGGTTCCGGGCGGCGTGCTCACTGTATTTACGCACGATCGCGTCGGTCTTCACCGATGCGTCGCCGATACGGGTGCGCAGCACGATGCCTTCGAAAGTGCGACAGCGACTCAGCGCCACGTACACCTGCCCGTGGGCGAAGGCGGCGCCGGCGTCGATGATCACCTTGTCGAAGGTGAGGCCCTGACTCTTGTGGATCGTGATGGCCCAGGCCAGTTTCAGGGGGTGTTGCTCGTAGGTACCCACAATGTCCTCTTCCACCTCCTTCGCCTTATTCAGGCTGTATTTGCGGTTCTCCCACTGCACCGGCTCGACCACGATGGCCCCGGAACCGGGACAGCGAACCGTGATCTCGTCTCCACTGATGGACGTGATCTTGCCAATTTTGCCGTTGAAGTATTCCCGCACCTCGCCCGTGTCGTTCTTATTGAACATCACCTGGGCGCCGACCTTGAAGGTCAGTTCCTCCTCATTGGGGTACATGGAGGCGGGAAAGTCACCGTTGATGCGGCACTTGAATTTGTGTGCTTTTGCGTCCAGCTGCGTCAGTTTTTCGCGGTTGATGGCGCGCGAGGTATTGTTGTGGCTCGAAAGGGTGATGTAGCCTTCCTCGTCGTCGGGCCGGAAGTCCTCTTTATGACGTGAGTTGAGCTGATCGAAGACGGCCTGGTCCATCTGGTTGTTGCGCACCTTATTGAGCAGGGCGATGAAAACGTCGTCCTGCTGGCGGTAAATGTGTTTGAGCTGGATCACCTGGGCGCGGGCCTTACGGAGCGCTACACTGGCGAAGAAGTACGACGTTTTGTAGAGCTCGCGCATCTCGCGCCAGTCTTCATCTTTGACCACGGGAGGTAACTGGTGGAGATCGCCGATCATCAGCAACTGAAGGCCACCGAAAGGTAACTCGTTGCGGCGCACGTGGCGCAGCACGGCGTCGATCGCGTCGAGCATATCGGCGCGGACCATGCTGATCTCATCGATGATCAGCAGATCCAGCCCCCGGATCAGGTCACGTTTCTTGGCGCTGAATTTCCGGGTGCGCACCTCCGTTTTCATCCGCTCGGGCATCAGGGTGCCGAAGGGAAGTTGAAAAAGGCTGTGGATGGTAACACCTTTGGCGTTGATGGCGGCTACCCCCGTGGGGGCCACCACGGCCATGCGCTTCGGAATCTCGGCCTTCACCTTGTGCAAAAAGGTCGTCTTACCGGTACCGGCCTTGCCCGTCAGGAAAAGATGGCGGTTGGTGCGAGCTATATAACGGTAAGCGAGGTCGAGTTCGGGGTTGGTCATTTAGTCGGGTAATCTTTGGATCAGGCAGTCTTCAGGTAAAAGTAAAGGCAAGTCAGCCGTACCCGATTTAACCAATACGGCGCGGGCGCGGGAATGCAAAGAAACGATTTTTAAAGAGCAATGCGGAGCGACCTGATCTTACGAACCAACCGGTTGTAGCGAACCTGTCCAAACTGCTTGACTACCCGGACTTCCTGACTTGAAAGCTGTTTGACGCAGCAACAACTTGACTTGACTTGAAAAAATTCGACCAAACAAAAAGTTACCCTACAGCAGCAATTCTGTGTTTAGCCTTTTTAGCCTTGAGGCACCGAGCTCAGGCTTTTGAACAAATAATTCTATGCGCTTAGTCTCCCCTCTCCTCCGGAGAGGGGCCGGGGGTGAGGTTATTTAAAGTCAAACTGAGAACTGCTGATCCTACAGCACCTGGATTCGCAGGTCATACGGCAATGCGGAAAAAGCCGAACGGGCTACTTCTTCCAACTCCGCCGGGGCGACCGCGGAGGAGAACGTCGGCACCTTGCTGACGCTCAGCGGAAGGATCTCTCCGTCGAGTTCCCCAAAACGGATGGCGATGCCTACCCGGCTGCTGCGCACGATGCCAGAAAGGACGCGGGCTCTGAAACGTTCGGGAAATTGACTTAGATCCATAGATTGATAAGGGTTCGGATTAATCAAACAGGCGAGGGTGGCGAAGTTATTCACCAAAAATAAAGCTTACGGCGACGGAAATCAATCCCCACGATGTGGTCCGCTAAAAAAACGGACCCGAGGATTCCGGAGATCGGCGGTTCCCCGTAGGTTTGCAGGTGACTGAGGTCCATTACCACAAAGTTCGTCGCTTCGTCCTCGTCCTGACACGGCATTCCGAAAAGACGGACGATGTCGTGGTTGGCGTTGCTGCCGTCGAGGCCCTGGATGTTCATCCGTGCTCCGGTGGGAAGCATCAGATCGCGGTACTTTTCGTCGATCAGGTTGGTACCGGCACCGGTATCCACGGCAAAGCGAAGTTTTCGTTTCCCGACCTTTACGGTGATCACGGGCAAGTGGTCGTCGTACTCGAAGCGCAGAACCTTACGGGGTGACTGACCGGCATGCCGCGGAAAACGGCTGGAGCGCAACAGTTGAAACTTGCGCCCGGGAAAATCGATGCGCACCTCCCCTCCCCGCAGAAATTTGTGGCCGACGTAGCCATCGATCCGTTTTCCCGTTCTGCTCTCCATCGAACGCAGATCGAGGGCAAGAGCCCAGTGCTTTGCAAGGGTACGCCCGCCCATCTCAAAAGATTCGATCCGCTGGGTGGCCAGGGCAACGCTGCCGCCGGCGGCCTGACCGGAAGACTGCTCATGGCCCGCGGTGATCTCACCACGGCTGTTGAGCAACAAGGTCGGCGCGCCGGTATCCAGAATGAATCTTCCCGGCTCCCCGTTTACACTGGCATCAAAAAAGATCAGGTTACGGGTAAAGTCGAAGGGCTGTTCGTTGCCCGAACCAACGGGTTTAAAATCGGCGGCCGGCTCGACGGTCTTTGCTTTCAAAAAAGATACCGCATCCTGCGACCGCGCCCGCAAAGAACACAACAAGAGCACGACCACCAAAAGGTAGAATGCGTTGGTTGTGGTGGCGGTATGGTTACGGCTAATTAACATTATCAATCTAAGCTATACGCTAAGGTAACGATTAGTTTACATAAAATTAACATTGGGAGGGGTTTTAACACACTCCCCCCGTTTGAAAATCTACCCGCGGCCGGGAACCGACCGCCGGGAACATATTCGCCTTTACATTAGGCCACCCGGAAATATGGACTACCTTTGTGTCCCGTAATTTGAGCTACATGAGCAAGTATATTTTCGTTACGGGTGGGGTGACTTCATCCCTCGGCAAAGGCATCATTGCCGCCTCGCTGGCCAAGCTTTTGCAGGCCCGCGGGCTTACCGTCACCATCCAGAAATTCGATCCCTATCTAAATGTCGACCCCGGCACGCTGAACCCCTACGAGCACGGGGAATGCTACGTGACCGACGACGGCGCCGAAACGGACCTGGATCTTGGACACTACGAACGGTTCCTGAACACCCCCACCAGCCAGGCCAACAACGTGACTACCGGGCGCATCTACCAGACGGTGATCGACAACGAGCGCAAGGGACTTTACCTCGGCAAGACTGTACAGGTGATTCCCCACATCACCAACGAGATCAAGAACCGTGTACAGCTGCTCGGCCAGAACAGCGACTACGACATCGTGATCACCGAACTGGGCGGCACCGTGGGCGACATTGAGTCTTTGCCCTACGTGGAAAGCCTGCGGCAACTGCGGTGGGAACTCGGCCGGGAAAACTGCGTAGCCATCCACCTGACCCTTATTCCTTACCTGGCCGCCGCCAAAGAACTGAAGACCAAGCCTACCCAGCACTCCGTCAAGCAACTGCTGCAGGCTGGCATCCAGCCCGACATCCTGGTCGTGCGTACCGAGCACCAGATCGACGACTCCATCCGCCGCAAACTGGCCCTGTTCTGCAACGTCGAAAAAGCCTGCATCATCGAGGCGATCGACGCCGAGACCATCTACGACGTTCCGCTGCTGATGCTCAAGGAAGGGCTTGATACACAGGTAATGAGTAAGCTGCGCCTGCCCGACCGCAAGGCCCCCGACCTGCGCCGCTGGAAGAACTTTCTCGGCAAATTAAAGAACTCTACCGGCGAAGTCACCATCGGCCTGGTGGGTAAATACAACGAACTGCAGGACGCCTACAAATCCATCTACGAGTCGTTCATCCACGCCGGAGCAGTCAATGAGTGCAAGGTCAAGGTGGTTCCCGTTCACTCCGAATCTCTGGAGACTTCCAGCGCGGAGATCGGCAAGCTGCTGGGCCAGTTCGACGGCGTGCTCGTCGCCCCCGGTTTCGGCGAACGGGGCATCGAGGGCAAGATCGCCGCCATCACCTACATCCGCGAGCAGCACATTCCCTTTTTCGGAATATGCCTGGGGATGCAGTGCGCGGTGGTAGAATTCAGCCGCAACGTGGCCGGTATCGCGAACGCCAGCTCCACTGAAGTGAGCGAAAACACCGCCGAGCCGGTCATCTCGATGATGGAGGAGCAAAAGAAGATCAGGAACATGGGTGGCACCATGCGTCTGGGGGCCTACAATTGTAAGCTGAAACCCAAATCTATCGCCGCCAAAGCCTACGGAACCACCACCATCAGCGAGCGGCACCGGCACCGCTATGAGTTCAATAACGATTACCTCGACCAACTGAAGAAGTCGGGTTTGCAGATCACCGGTACCAACCCCGACACCGGGCTGGTGGAAATCATAGAACTGAAAGATCACCCCTACTTCATCGGCGTCCAGTTTCACCCGGAACTGAAGAGTACCGTGGAAGCCCCCCACCCTTTATTCGTCAGCTTTGTGGCGGCGGCGATGCGGCGGCGATCGCTTTAGATTGTGCTTGCCCGCAGTAAAATGTAGGTAAAACCTAACGGTAAAAGCAAATCAGACCCGGAAATCAGCGACGCTCAAGTCGGTGCAACTCAGCAAAAAAGCGCAACTAAATACTCCCGCCAACGCATTACCAAACCACTCGCCGAAGTCCTATCTTCGCCCCCGATTCTGACCGTTGGTACACCAGTCTTTCAGACCGGTACGACCGTTCCAACGATCCGAAGCACTAACCGACTAACGATCTGACCATGTCCGCCCCGAAGACCTATACCGCCAAAGACGTCGAAGCCAAATGGTACGCCCACTGGATGGAGAAGAACTATTTCCACAGCGAGCCCGACGAGCGCGAGCCGTTCACCATCGTCATCCCGCCACCCAACGTAACCGGCGTGCTGCACATGGGCCACATGCTGAACAATACGATTCAGGACATCCTGATCCGTAAGGCCCGGCTCGACGGCAAAAACGCCTGCTGGATTCCCGGCACCGACCACGCCAGCATCGCCACCGAAGCCAAGGTCGTGAAAAAATTGCGCGAGCAGGGCATCAAAAAATCGGACCTTACGCGGGAGGAGTTCATGACCCACGCCTTCGCCTGGAAGGAAGAATACGGCGGCATTATTCTGCAGCAACTCCAGCAACTCGGCGCCAGCTGTGACTGGGAGCGGACCCGCTTCACCATGGAGCCCGAATTGTACAAAGCCGTCATCAAGGTTTTTGTCAGCCTGCACAAGAGCGGGAAGCTCTACCGGGGCCTGCGCATGACCAACTGGGACCCCGCCGCCCAAACCGTACTCTCCAACGAGGAGGTCATCCATACGGAAGAAAACAAGAATCTGTACCATGTCCGCTACAAAGTTGCCGGCACCGACGATGAGTACATCGTCGTGGCCACCAGCCGTCCGGAAACCATCCCGGCCGACACCGCTCTGGCCGTTCATCCGGACGACGAGCGCTACCAAAAATACCACGGCCGCAAGGTTGTCGTCCCCATCGCCAACCGCGAGGTTCCGATCATCGCCGACGAGTACGTCGCCCGGGATTTCGGAACCGGTGCCCTCAAGATCACCCCGGCTCACGACATGAACGACAACGCGCTGGGCGAGAAGTACGGCCTCGAAGTCATCGACCTGCTCAACGCCGACGGTACCATGAACGAGAACGCCATCGAGTTCGTCGGCATGGACCGCGATGACGCCCGCGTAGAGTTCGTCAAATTGCTGAAAAAGACCGGCGACCTGCTCGAAACGAAGCAGTACCGTACCAGCGTCGGCCGCTCCGAACGCACCAACGCCGTCGTGGAGCCGCGCCTGACCCTGCAGTGGTTTCTGAGCATGGAGGAGATGGCCGCCACGGCCCTCCATGCCGTCGAGTCCGGCGAGGTAAAGTTCCATCCCGGCAATATGGTCAATATGTACCGCAGCTGGCTGAAGAAAGAGAACGTCCGCGACTGGTGCATCAGCCGCCAACTCTGGTGGGGCCAGCGTATCCCGGCCTGGTACTACAAAGAGGAAGTCTTCGTAGCCGAATCCGCCGAAGAAGCCCTAACCGAAGCCCGGCAAAAACTCCCTCTCGAAAACCTGACGCTCGACGACCTGCGGCAGGACGAGGACGTACTCGACACCTGGTTCTCCAGCTGGCTCTGGCCAATGTCCGTTTTCGACGGCTTCAAGGATCCTGAGGAACTAAAATATTACTACCCGACCAACGACCTGGTAACGGGCTGGGACATCATCTTCTTTTGGGTCGCCCGGATGGTAATGGCCGGCTACGAATTCAGCGAATATCTCCTCGGGAAAGAGTTCGTACGACAGAACGGAAAAATGCCTTTCCGGAATGTTTACTTTACGGGTATGGTGCGGGACGAGAAGCGTCGCAAGATGTCTAAGTCACTGGGAAACAGTCCGGATGCGCTCGAATTGCTCAAAAACTATGGCGCCGACGGTGTCCGCTTCGGCATGCTTTCCAGCGCCGCCGCCGGCAACGACATCGTCTTCGACGCACCGATCGACCCGGAGACCGGGTCAGCACTGAATGAATCCGAACTGTGCAACCAGGGAAAGAAATTTTGCAATAAAATTTTTAACGCCAACCGCTTGATCCGGGGCTTCGCCGTCACCGACGCCAAGCCGAACCCCGTTGCGACCCTGGCCGCTGAGTGGCTGGAGGCAAAACTGAACCACACCATCGTTGAAGTGGACCGGATGATCGGTGAGTACCGCGTAAACGAGGCCATGATGACCCTCTATAAATTCATTTGGGGCGACTTCTGCTCTTGGTACCTCGAAGCGATCAAGCCGGCGGAAGGGGAAGCGATCAGTAAGCAAACACTGGAGATCACCATTTCTGCTTTCGAGCGCATGATGACGCTGCTGCACCCCTTTATGCCCTTCATCACGGAGGAGGTCTGGCACGATCTGCGCGACCGGGCGGACGGCGAGGACTGCATCGTTTCCAGCTGGCCGAAAGCGGCGGAGTACGACGCCGCCATCGTCGACTCATTCACGCTGCTGCAGGATACCGTATCCAGCATCCGCGACGTTCGCAACCAGCGGAAGGTCGGCAAACGGGAACCGCTGGCGCTGTTCGTCAACCAGAGTGCGGCAAGTGAGCGACTTTTGGGCGCGACCGCAGGTGCAGAGAAATTTCTTCGGAAGGCGGGTGTCCTGAAGTCCGTAGCGCTGACCACCGAAGCCCCGGCCAATGCCCTGCCCTTCCTCATCGGCAACGACAAAGCTTACCTCGTTCTCAACGAAGCCATCGACTTCGAAGCGGAGAACGCCAAGATCAACGAAGAGATCAAGCGGTTAGAAGGCCAGCTGAAGGGCGTTGCCAAGAAGCTCGGTAACGAGCGGTTCGTTAGCAACGCGCCGGAGGCGGTCGTTGCCCTGGAAAAGAAGAAGCAGGCTGATTGGATGGCTAAGGTGGAGAGTTTGCGGGCAATGCTGGGATAACTCTACCCGCGCCGGCTAAAGTAAATAAAGTTTGAAATTGACTTGATCCGCGGCAGCTTACACTCCGTGTCAGATTTTGCTCGCCACTAATTGCTTACCCGAATCTTGTTTATCCAGACATAATATAATTATCCATGATTCTAGTCTACGGCTACGGGATTACGCTGTTGTTGCTGATGGTGATAGCCCTGTACAAAGGCGCTTGTCATTTTACGTACTGCAGGCGGGAAAACCCGTCGTATTACCGTGGCTACGAATCCTACCTGGAGGCCTTCAGTCCTTCTTTGAAATGGAGCATATAAGCCTGCAGATGTTAATGCTGCCCTTCTAGCCTTCCCAAAACAGCGATGCGGGTGAGGAACAACAACAACTTATGAGGCTGATACGGCGACTGGTGGTAGTTCAATGAGTATTGTACTTGATTACTATTTCGCCCGCTTTCATCGCTTCAACGGCAAAGTAAATCAATCCTGCAAATAATTCTACGGGATAGTTTTGGAGCCGTTAAACCCGACGTTACCCTCTTTATCCCATAAACTCAGCACGGTAACGGCGTTCGCGCCAAAAAAGAAAACCGCCACCAGACCAAAAGTCCGATGGCGGTTTTCCCTTATAAGTTGATTAGCACTTATTCCGGTTTCTTACAGGATTTAGTCTTATCCGCACAGCAGCCGGCGGCTTCTTTCTTCGGTTTACAGCAGGCAGCCAGTGCTTCCTGTGCTTTGGGGCGGGCCGGTACGTCGTCGGCATTGTAGCCGGTGTTTGCAATAGCCTGACGCAGTGTCGCTGCGTCCAGAATATCATCATCGTACTTGATCTTGACCTTCTTGGTCACCAGGTCGAGTTCCACCTTCTTCACGCCTTCAAGCGCGCCGAGGCTTTCTTCAATGTTGGTTTTGCACATTCCGCAGATTGCATTTGTCTGAATGACAATTTTCTTTGTGGGCGCCGCCATGGCGATGAAACCAAACAGGGCGACGAAGAAGAATAAATTACGCATGAGTTGTTATTTTACTTTGTAAATATAAAGGTTTATGTAATAAGCTAAGTACCAGCCACTTGGTTTAGTATTATCTTAACTGAATCGACGAGTAGTCGGGTTCAAGGAATTGCTACCGCGACCATCACTCACTCGCTTTACCCGATCGGTTAGTTACCGGTGAGCAAGCTAAGCGCAGCGAAGGGTTCTTACGGAAGCGAATCCCCACCACAAATCACTGCAGGGTCCAGCGGACGCCCACGTAGGCCCGGCGCTGGAAGAGCGGCTGGTAGACCTGCGTTGCGTCGAAGTAGCCATCGAACGGAGACCACGCCCCGATAATGGCGTCCCGCTGCGTCCGGTTCGTCAGGTTTTCGCCGCCGGCGTAGAATTCGGTTTTGGCGTTGGCGACATAGGTCACGTTCAGGCTCAGCAGCCCGAAGGCCGGAGAGCGTTGCGGATGCGGAAGGAATATATCGGCGGGGATCTCATTGAAGTCGATGAGCCGCTGCCTGCCCGTCCACTGGTAGTTGAGGTGGGCCTTGATGCGGGGGCCGTCGTAGCCAAGGGTGGCCAGGGCGCGGTGCCGGGGCGTCAGGGGAACCTCGCGCAGACCGTTCTCCCCGGCGTAGGTCTGCCGTACGTCGTTAAATTTATAGGCCAGTTTTACGTCGATCAGCGGCAGTATTTCGTAGTTGCCGCTTACCATGAAACTGTTGGCGAAGCTCTTTCCGTCGAGCTGGTAGATGCGCAGGGTCGTGATGTCTTGCTCGGCGTCCACGATCAGTTGGTTTTGGAAGTCGGTGCGGAAAAGGTCGAAGACGATCTGCCCCTCCCGGCCGGCGATGAGGAAGTCTCTGGTATAATTGACCCCGAAGTTCCAGGCGGTTTCCAGCCCACGGAAGCCCGGATTTGCATCACTTATGTCTTCATCCGAGCCACTTCGGTCAGTTACCGTTCGGCTGCTGGGCAACCAGTTCAGGTTGTCCACCAGCAGATTGGGTGAGCGCCACCCCCGCCCGATGCTGAGGCGGATGGCGGAGCGATCGTCGGGGTTGTACTTCACGTTCAGGCGGGGACTGATCTGGGTGCCGCCGAGGTTGTGCCGGTCGGCCCGCAGTCCCAGAATTGCCGTCATAGCGCGGAAGTCACTACCCTCCCGGCTTTCTTCCCAACTGAAGGTGTATTCGCCGTGAGCTCCGATGGTATTCTCCGCGCGGCTGAAGTCCCGGTCGCCGAAGTCGACCACGAAATCATCCATCCGGGCCGTTCCTCCGATGGAAAGCTGGTGGTTATCGTTCCCGATCCGGGTATGGTAAAGTGCGTTGAGGTAACCGGACCTTTGCTCGCCCCGGTGCAGTTTCCGTCCGTAGCGGTTGTTCAGTTCATGGAGGCTACCGCTGTAGATAAATCCGATGCTCTGCCAGGGTTTTTTGAAGCCGAAGTAACCGGTTTTACCCCAAGCTTCCACGCGGCGGTTGTCTTGGTCGATCAGGTAAGGCTCAAGCACGTCCTGACCGTGGTCGTGTACGTCCTGCTGCCCGCCGGTGCGGCGGTCGCGGGCACCAAGAACGCTCCACTGGCCTTCCCAGTTATCACCGCCCTGACGGAACAGGCGTAGCAGACCAACGGCGGTGCGGCGGTCGGGCATGTCCTTAAAGCGGTCGAAGTCGTGGTCGTGCCTGTTCTCGGTGAAGCTGCCGTGGGCCATCGCGCCGAGGAAAAGGGTTTTGCTGATCCGGCGGTTGGCCAGCGCGTTCAGCTCTCCCCTCCCCTGACTGCCGGCGAAAAGGTTCAGGTAGGCCGTCGGGCCGTTGATGGGCTTGATCAGTTCCGTGTTGATCTCGCCGGTGAGGCCGGCCGCTCCGCTCTCGAGGCTGCCGCTGCCCTTACCGATCTGAATGCCGCTGACCCACGGACCGGGAATCAGGTCGAGGGCGAAGGGGCTGGCAAGCCCGTCGAGCATGGGTCGTTTTTCGAGGGTAAGCAGGGTATAGGTGCCGCGCAGGCCAAGCATCTGAATTTCGCGGCGGCCGGTGAGCGGATCACCGTAGGTAAGGTCCACCACCGGGCTGTTCTCAAAGCTCTCGGCGAGGCTGCAGCAGGGTGCCTTACGGAGTTCTTTACCGGAGATAGACTCGATGTTACGGCCGTTGAGCAGGCTGGCGGCGCGGCCGCCGTCGCGGGCGGTCACTTCTACCTGGCCCAGTGCGGCGCTCTCTTCAGTCATCACGATGCTGAGCGGAAAACTCAGGGTATCGGTCAGGAACGAACGGGGGGCAAAACCGAGGTAACTGATAGAAAATACATTCTGGCCCGCAACCTCTTCCAGGTGGAAGCGGCCGTCAGCGTCGACCGTAGTCCCACCGCCATCGGCCCAGACGACGGTAGCGCCGGTCAGGGGGTAACCGTCGGTATCGAAGACCTCCCCGTGGGTTTGGGCGATAAGGAAGGAAGTAAAGGTGCAAAGCAGTAAGAGCAACGGCAGGCGCGGTGTTTTCAGGCACGGCCGCGGGTGCGGGGAAGGGCTGCTGGAGAGCAGTGTTTGATCGGCAAACATTGGTGGTTATGATTTAGCGTTGTTGGGAAACGGAGGTTTCGGCTCAACCTGGAGGTTGAGCTAAGCGGCCAGCCCGAAGACCGGATAACCAGCGTGCTAAATCAAAAAGGTTTGGTGGGCTACGAGTAGTTGTCGTCCGGTCGGATGATCGGGTGGGTCGGGGCCACGTATCGGACACTTTTTCACCAGGACGCGGGCGGTCAGCGGCTGAAACGATGTGCCGGCCGGAACGACGCCGTTCGCCAGGTCAAGCTGAAAACCGGTAGCCACCTTTGCGAGAAAGTTTTCGTCGAACTGGGCAACGATCACGTCGGTATATCCGCAGCCATGATCGTCAGATGGAGCCACCCGACATTCAGAGGTGATTTTGCAGCAGGTTGTACGATGATGATCCCGTGCTGCTGGCTTTGGTTCGTAGACTACACATTCGTGCTCCCCTCCGGCCAGGATCAGGGACGACTCCCCAACGCAGGCACAGTACACCCGTTGCAGCGGAATGCCGATGCTGGCCACCAGCAGATAGAGCGTGAGCCAGGGAGTAAGCCGCCTTGTGAAGGTTCGGTTGAGCACGGGGCAAAGATAGGGTTACGGGAGGGGTTTCCCGAAACACCTGATTTAAACGCATTTTTAAGGCAAACGGTTTCAGCGCTTCCCGGGGAAGGTGGTTCCCGACCGGGATCGAGACGTTACGGTTGGTACGAAGTGACCTGATTCACGAATCAACGGTAAATTAGAGGAGGCCAGCTCCTGCTTTTCCTCAACCGGCCTTGCACCTGCGACCGCGCCCCGTAAAACCGGTACGGGCAGGAGGATATGGCCCCGCAGCGACGTAAACACCGATGCTACAGGGCAGCGATCTGTGCGCGCATTTGATCCAGGCGTCCGGTGATGGAAGCAATCGTTTCCGTTTGCCCCGGAAACTCGACCGGAAGGATGTCGACGGCTTTCCGCAACGACTCCGCAGCATTTGATTTCTCCCCCAAACGGATGTACGCCCGGGCCATCATTTCGTATGGGTAATAGCGGTTTGCATCCATTTCCGCCAGCCTTTTGGTGAGTACGACGAGTTGCCGGTGCTCCTGCCGGTTAAGGTTCAGATAGGCTGCCGCCCGGTAGTAATCTTCTTTGGAGGAAGCCCGCAGGGGTGCCGCCACCAGCGTGTCGATGTGCGCCCGGGTCACCTCTGCGGCGGTCGTCCTGATGGGAATGCTTATCTGCACGTCCGTCCAGGAAACATAAAGCATCGCTCCTTCGGAGTTCACGTCGAGTTCTACGGAATACGCCTCGTAAAAGTGGCCCGGCTTTTTCACCGGTACGCAGACGTTGACGACGTCGTACGCCGCGTTGTAATGCCCGATGCCGTCGTCGGCCGTACTCAGCACAAAGGTCCACTCCTCCTTGCGGGGAAAGACCTGGAAAGCATAGGTGCCGGCGGACACCCGGCGGTCCGCCACCATCACCGGCCCGTCGAAGGTGATGGTGGTACCGCTGGCTCCGGTGTGCCACATCCGGTCGTAAGGCACCAGGCCACCGAATATCTCGCGCCCGCGCGCCAGGGGGCGGGTATACTCGATGGTGACGGTGGTGTAGCCAACCACCTGGGTTAGTTTGGCGGAAGGGCTGAAGCCGGCGTAGTGGTACTGGGCCCGTAGGGGCAGGGTGGTTACCAGGAGCATGGCCAAAAACAGGAGTATTTTTTTCATGGTTGATACGAATGAAGTTCCGTTTTGATTAAACTGGCATTGACTATGAAATAATGTTTGGACTCCGCGCCCTAAAAGCGTGAAATTTTTTGGGCCGCTTCGCAACTTTCCCCGCGCCCGCAGAGCGAGAGATCCGGGCGGTTCAGCAACCGGATGAAATCCCGAGAAACCACCCAAAGGAGTTCTCCGTCACCGAGCGTACCCCCATCTCCCCCGACGGATTTTCGGGTTTAAAGTCAACCCAGAGCGCCGCCGGCAGATTCTTTGGCCGGCTACCGGGGATCGTCATGAGCGGCCGTTCCCAGAAGGTGCCGTTCTTACTCCGGATGTACGCATCAGCGATCAAGCGACCGTAAAGTTTACCGTCGGCTTGCAGGAGCCGGGTGACGGTCCCCACGTTGTAAGCGATGGCCCAGGTTTTACCGTCGTCGTCGCTCACGACGATGCCGTCCCGGCGGGCGGCATAAAGATTACCGCGGAAGAAAGCGATGTCATTTACCTGAATGAGGTCATCGGTTTGCCGCCAGGTCAACCCCTCGTCGGCCGAGCGGTAAATGCCGTTGTCGGTCCCGGCAAGAAGCCAGCCATCGTGAAAGTACAGCGCCCGGACCGAGCCCCCCATGAAGTTGAAAACGGGCGACTTCCAGTGCCGGCCGCCGTCCCGGGAGGTGAAGACCTTGCCGTGAAAAGTACCGATGGCGAGCAAGTCTCCCCGGACGGCGAGGGAATTGATGTCGATATTCTTCGGCAAGCCCCGGCTGCGGGCTTCCCATCGGTTCGAGTCCGGGTTCAGTAGGTACACGCCCCGGTAGTCGGTGGCGAGGTACAGGCGGCCGTTTCCTTCAACGAGCTTGGCGGGGGATGCCCCTTCCGGCAAGCCCGCGTCGAACGGAACCCAGCTTTGCCCCAGGTCCGTACTGCGGTACAGGTTGGGCGGGTCCGCAGCCGGCGGCGTTGCCGGAGCGGAATAAGCGGTGAAGCACCGTAAAAGCAATGTGAATAACAGCATGGCGAATAATTGATGACCGCAAGGTAGGGGGGAATCACGGCCGGTACCGCAAACAGTTGTAAAAGGATGTAAACGGCTGGTAAAAACGTAGTTACGTTTCCTTTGTCATCGTACTTTTACGATCATGAACAAATGGCTTCTCAGGTTTTCGCAGGTGCTAGGTCTGGCGGGGTTGCTCCTCATGCTCACGGGTGCGCTGGTGCCAGCCGGTACGACCGGCAAGCGCAAGACCTCCCTGGCCCTGCGACAGATCGGGCACGACTACCGGGCGGGCCGCGGCGACCTCACCAGCCGTATCCCCGTCGTACGGGAGCGGGCCGACGGAAGCTTGCTGCTCAGGCTGGAACAGGAGATCGATTACGATACCATCACCCGGATCGCCCGGGCGGTGCTGATCACTTACGGCATCCGGCAGGATTATACCCTCGCCCTCGAAGACTGTGCTTCGGGGGAGATTTTTCTCGGCAGCTTCTGGAGCACCGACAAAGTATTGATGCCCGGTAATACGGTCGCCTGTACCGGCCGCGACCAGGATGCCCGCTGTGCCAACGTCAGCCTGCTCCTTCACGCCGGGGCGGAGGCGGGCGTTCCACCCGTTTCGTGGTTGCTGGGTGGGCTCGGTGCTTTGCTGTTGTTCGCCGGGCCGCTTAGCCGCAAGAAGGGCATACCGGTACCGACGGAGCAAGCGACACCAAACGTCCCGGACAATAAAACTCCGGTATCGCTGCGGCTTACGGCGGCGTGTAGCTTCAACGAAACGAGTCAGTTGTTGACGGTAGCCGGTAGGGAGTATCAGCTCACGCACCGCGAAGGGCATTTGTTGTCCTACCTCGTAGCCAGGCCCAACGAGGTCTTGCGGCGTCAGGAAATTCACGATGCCGTTTGGGGCTTGGACGGCATCATCACCGGCCGTAGTTTAGACGTTTTCGTTTCCCGGCTCCGCAAAAAACTTGCCGACGATTCAGGAATGGAGATTAAAACGGTCCACGGAGTGGGTTACCAGTGCCTGATTAAACGACCGACCGAAGTGGCCTCACGTTTTTTGGGCGCGGACGCGGGATACAAAGCCGGTTTATAAGTATTGCCGTCGCCACTACCACCATTTCTCCTTCGGGATTTCTAAAAAAAAACTCCTTGCGGCATAGTTTTCCCCAAGCAGCAATAGCCGGAAAAAGTGCGGTATTGCTCCCCTTAAACGTACTTTGCGCGCAGCAGTTCTCAATTTGGATTCAATTAACCTCACCCCAGGCCCCTCTCCGGAGGAGAGGGGGGGCTAAGCGCATAGAATTGGTGACCTAAAAGCCCGAGCGGAGTACCTCAAGCAAAAAAGGCTAGACTGAGAATTGCTGCTTTGCGCACATCGTCATCCCAGGTCCTGTTAATAAACCTTTAAAAATCACACCTTTTTAGCTCACACCTTTCCGATAATTATCATTTTGAGTTTACATTAGCGTCACCTTATTAATACACCCTATTACATCATGACTTACCAAGAAAAAGTCGCCGTCATCGACGGTGGCCGTGCCAGTCTCGAGAACGGCACCTCCTGGAATGACTTCCAGGCCCAACTCATCTCCATCCCCGCTTTCTACCAGAAAGACGTCGACGCTACCGGCGTCAAGGTCATCAGAGCCCTGGAAGCAAAATACGCTGACACCATCGAGTCCCAGCTGGCCGAATCCGGTACTGTGGCACCCATTGATGGACTGCACGAAAGCGTTCAGGCCAAACTCGTGGATCGTAAAACCACCGAGGTGAAAAACCGCCTGAAAAACAAGATCACCAACCAGGTGCTGCGGGGCGGCGACCCCCGGACCGTACTGCTGCAAAACGAACATCCGCTGCTGACCAAAAGTCTGGCGCAAACTGCCCTCAACAACGTACAACGTCGTTCCTCAGCAGCTGCTGGTGACGATGGAGGCAGCTCCATGGGCGTCGTCTGGGCGGTGATTGCCGTCATTCTTTTCATCGTCAAGCTGGCGTTAGCTTTTGCCGACTAATGAGGCAAGCTAAGCGCTTAATGATCTTGACCTGAAGGTTGGCGTTCAGCCCACAAGCAGGGTTCATTTTGCCGTTCCTGGTTTACCAGTCTTCCGCAAATGCCTTATTGAAGATCTTCTCGTTGATCTGCTCCGTGATCTCTTCGATGGCCTCGTCCTGAACGGAGGCCAGCGTTTGGGTGGCCTCGAAGTCGACAAAGTTGGAAAAATTCTGCTTCCAGCCCTCGTCTTCGGGATCGCGCAAGTTCTTGTACTCGATGGCCAGCACGATGGTGAGGCGATTGAGCTTGGAAAAGGCCGTCGTTTCGTTGCCCGGGCTGGCTCCTTCGGCCGTCACGCGAAAATCCACCAGCGTTCCCTTCATCTCGATGTCGGGACTTTCCTCCACGATCTGCAGGCGCGCTTCGTCGCGAACCTTGTCGCGCAAGGACTCCGTCATGTCGATGTACAAGGTCGGGGGGGCGCTGAGTGCATTGTCGATATACAAGGGGATGTAGGCAGTCTTCACTCCTTCGGGAATGGAAATTCCGCTCAGCGTATAACAACCGGTAAGGGAAAGCAGCAGGCAGGCGCAAAGGAAATACTTCATAGGACTACAATGATACTACGCTTTAAACCCCGTTCGGGTAAAAACCGTGGCCCGATCAGCCCCGATTAACCAATTTATTTTCCGGCACCGGTAAAACAGGTCACCTGGCGTAGACAAAGGAGAAGCCCGACCGGAGATTATCCGGCGGGCTTCTGAAGATTCAAATTTCATGCGCCGCGCCCACTAACGGGAGCGCGCGAATACATTTCAGTGTAGAAAGAAATTTAGGTGCCAATTTGGCCCTGGTCAGGTTAGGGAAATAGTCGGTGGTAAGCGGAAGAATTAGGTATAGGGGCGGCGATCGCAGGTCAGCCTAATCAGACGTTGATCACGCCGCGCTGGCCAGTAGCGTAGCCATATCCCGCACCAGGATGCGGCCCCGGTTAAAGTAGATCAGGTTTTCCTTGCGTAGATCGTTCAGTACCAGCGTGACCGTCTGGCGGCTGGTGCAAGTGATGTTAGCAATGTCCTGGTGCGTCAGACTGTGTTTGAGCAGCATCTCATAACCTACCTGACGGCCACGCTTCAGTACCACTTCGTGCAGGAAACCGACGATGCGACTGCGCGCGTCCTTGAAGATCAGGTTTTCCAGTTTATTCTCCGCCGCCATCATCCGCTGCCCTAACAATTGCAACAGCTGGTGACTGACCAGCGCATTTTTAGAAAGTATTTCCTGGAAATCGGAGATCCTGATCAAATAATAGTGGACCTCTTCTTTCAGCGACTGGGCGGATTCTCCCCGCTGGGCTTCCCCTACCATGGCCAGCTCTCCGAAAATAGCTTCGGGGTGAATGAGCTGCTTGATCACCTCCTTACCCTCGCTGTTGTGGGTGCTGATCTTCACCGTGCCTTTGCAGAGCAGAAAAATGTGCTCGCTCGCTTCTCCGGGCTGGTAGATCGTGGAATAACGCGGTTTTTTGCGGAACTCCATCGCTTCGGCCAGGCGGTTGCGTTCGGTATCCGTCAGCGCATCGAAGAGAGAAAAATGTTCAAGAAGGGAAAATTTGGCAGCAATAGTCATTCGATAACCTTTTAGATACATCCAGGCAAAATAGCGTTCGGTAAAAGAAGCGGTAAACCACCTTTTCAACCGGGTTTCTGCTTACAGGACACCATTGCGACTACCTCCCCCCAAGCGAACGGACAATTATTTTGAAAAAGATTTTGTCGGGCGGATTGCTGAACTTATCGTACAGGATCGCCTTTTCCGTCGGCGCACCACAATGAAGTGCCCGATCAATCGCCGCCGCGCTGTTCCCATCGTCCCGGACTTGTACGTTTATCCAGTACCCTCGTCAGCTTTTCTCCGTCACTTTCCCCAGCAAGGCTACCCGCTGCAAAGCCATTATGCTTAGCGCATCCCGTATCCGCCCGTCCATCGTCATGGCGATGGCTTCGGCGAGCGGGAGGCGGCGCAGGGCGAGCTGTTCCGTTTCCTCTGGTTCGGCCTTCTCCTGCGTCAGTCCCTTTGCGAGGTAGGCCACGCCGTATTCATCAGAGACGGAGTTGCTGAGGTTAAACGCCATCAGCCGGGTCCAATCACTGGCCACCAGACCGGTTTCCTCCTTCAGTTCCCGTCGGGCGGTGGCCAGTGGATCGGTACCCACGGGGCAGCCGCCTTCGGGTATTTCCCATTCGTAGCTGCCCAGGGCGTAGCGGTACTGGCCCACCAGCCAGGTGAACCCCTCGTCGTCTACCGGAACGATGCCGATGGCGTGGTTCTTAAAGTGGACAACGCCGTATATGCCGGGATTTCCGGCGGGGTTGAGCACGTCGTGGTGATCGATTCTGATCCAGGGGTTCTCGTAGGGGACGGTTGTGCTGAGGGTTTTCCAGGGGTTGGTCATGTGGTCAGGCTATTTGGGTAACACCCGCCCCGAACGTAACGCCGCTATTGCGGTGGTGAACGTTGATGCGAAACCCCGTAGGGATCAAAGCGGCGTTCCCGGATTCTGATTGCAAGATGGGGCTTCCTCCTGCAATTGGCAAATTAAGGGGCGCGGCCGCGGGAATGCAAAGTGCGTTTATCGGGATCAACGCTCCGGCGGCGGTCCTCCTCCCCGGAACGAATCCGAAAATTCGACCGTTCCCGGGGTCGGTTTTGCAGAACATTATCTAACATTATCTAATTAAGGCAAACAAGGGCTATATTACGGCCGCTAAGCAACAATTTCGGCTCAGCAGCATTATAACAATGTTACAAAGCGGCCCTAACCATGCCGTATTATCTACCTCCTCAGCCCCAATCCCTTTCTAAACTACTTTCCCAATGGTCACCACGGTTTCTACAACGTCCAATGCCGAACAATTAGACATGATCCGCCAGAGCGCCCGCGATTTCGCCAGCGCCAGAATTCGTCCGGATTTTATGACGTGGGACGAATCCGAGCACTTCCCCCGCGAACTTTTTACCGAGATGGGCGAGTATGGCTTTATGGGGGTTCTCGTTCCTGAAGAATACGGCGGTACCGGCCTCGGTTACGCGGAGTACATCACCATCATTGATGAGATTTCCCAGGTCTGCGGTTCCATCGGTCTTAGTCTGGCGGCGCACAACAGCCTTTGCACCAACCACATTCTGATGTTCGGCTCCAAGGCGCAAAAGCAAAAATACCTGCCTAAACTGGCCACTGGTGAACATATCGGGGCCTGGGGGCTCACCGAACCCAACACCGGTTCCGATGCCGGCCGGATGCGGACCGTCGCCGAAAAGCAGCCCGACGGCAGTTACATCCTCAACGGTGCTAAGAATTTCATCACCCATGGCATCAGCGGCGAAGTGGCTGTGGTGATCGTCCGTACCGGGGAGCTACTCGACAGCCACGGCATGACCGCCTTCATCGTCGAGCGGACCGACAAAGGCTTCCGCGGCGGTAAAAAAGAACAAAAGCTGGGTATGCGCGCCAGCGAAACGGCCGAGCTCATCTTCGAAGATTGCCACCTGCCTGCCGACCGCGTGCTTGGCGAAATCGGGGAAGGGTTCGTACAGAGCATGAAGATTCTCGACGGAGGTCGTATAAGCATCGCCGCTCTCAGCCTCGGCATCGCCCGCGGAGCGTTCAACGCCGCCCTGAAATACAGCAAGGAACGCGAGCAGTTTGGCAAGGCCATCAGCAAGTTTCAGGCCATCAGTTTTAAACTCGCCGACATGGCCACCGAACTCGAAGCCGCCGAACTTCTCGTACGCGAGGCCGGCCGGCTCAAGGACGCTCACCTTCCCGTCACGAAGGTATCCGCCATGGCTAAACTCTACGCTAGTGAGGTCGCCGTTCGCTGCGCCAACGAAGGCGTTCAGATCTTCGGCGGTTACGGCTTTACCAAGGAGTTTCCCGCCGAGAAGTTTTACCGGGACTGTAAGTTGCTTACCATTGGGGAGGGCACCTCGGAAATACAAAAGCTGGTCATCAGCCGGGCGTTGCTGAAGTAACCCCGTTTACCCCAAATGCGGCCATTCCGTATACCACCGTCATGTATACCCAAAACACCACCGCTGAAACGTGGATGAACGTCTCGAATCGTTTCCCCCGCCACAGTTCCGTGGAGTAGACAAAAAACTGGAACACCAGCCGCAACCCCCAAAATACCGACAGGCCCAGACAGATCTTACGTCCCAGCGGTGTGGTCAGTAAATCCGCTGTGCAGGAAACGGACAGTAAGCCCAGGGCAAAGACCGTGATGGCGATAAAGATCATATGCGTCAGCATCATCTGCCGGTTCATTAAGTTCAGGGGAACGAGTTCGCGTTTCCAGTCGAGGTAGCCGGGGATGAAGATGTGGAGAAGGGACAGCAACATGAGTAGCCAGCCGATGATCTTCAGGTGAATCAACATGGGTCTGTGATTTTGAAAAGCAATGAATACTCGCAATCCTGATGGTCTTCAGAACAACTGACCGGCGTTGCGTAACTATGTTGATTGGTTGTCGACCTCCAGCGTCAGGGTACTGACGAAGGGAGTGTACTTTCGCATATTGGCTACTCGCAACTTACCGGCGGAAAAGGTCTGGTGCCATTCACGCAGCGGCAGAAAGTGGTACGCCCCCAGCGAGTAGGCCAGGAAGTTGGCGCGGTCGCGTAGGTGCTCGGCGAGAAAAATCCGGCCACCGGGTTTCAGGGACATTCGGACATGTCCGAATAACCGAGCGCGCTCTTCCACATCACGAACCTCATGCGCAGCAAAGATCAGAAATACAGCATCAACGGACGCTTCCCCCAGCCCCGGGTTCCTAGTAGTCACCGCGCGCGTACCGGGGTACGGTGGGTTGGCCTTCCGGGCGCGTTTAATGGAAACCTCGGTGTGCAACTCCGGGTCGTAGAAATCCAGCACGCTGAGCTCAGCCTCAGGATACCTTTCGGCCAGCAGGGCGCTGGTTTCATCGAAGCCGGCATGGATATTAACAATCGAACTTCCGGCGGGCAGGCTCTCCGGCAACCACCGCAGTTCGTAAAGGCCTGAATAGTCGTAGATGTACCACGAGACGATCAGGGAGGCCACCGTTGTCGCCAACACCACAACGGCCACGCACCAACCCAATATCAGCCACCAGCTACCCAACCAAACGGCAAAAATCATCCCTGCCGCCACGCCCGCCACCGCCAGCAGGTAGAAATGCCAGTTGAATCGGAGAATATTAGTTACCCCTTGCAGAGGAGAGCGTTTCGTTTTCATCGTTCGGAAGCTGTACAATGGGTTTTTGGTCGCAATTCGCTTTTTCAGGGTGCCCTATATAATTGTTGCCGCCGGGTTCCTCGTCCAGCGCTCCAGTACGCCTCGCTTCCAGAAGTAAGGGATATCTTCGACAACAAAAGCACTAGCAAGAACGGCCTCGTCAAATCCGCGTCTGGCCAGCCAGGGCATGGTAAAACTTTCTACCGTCACCGGCCGGGGCGTCCAGTTTTGCCGGACGCCCTCAACGATGAGCATGCGACGGCTGTTCGCGTCGTAAGTGAAAGTAAAGGGCAGCGGGCCGGCGAAGCGACGGGCTTCTTTCCAACCGGAGAAAGGGCTGCCCGCCGGCAACCCCGGGTCATCCTCGTAGCGCACTTTTACGGCAAAGCCTTCACTGATACTGCTTACCGAATAGGTTCTGACCCCTTCCTCCTCCCCAAACGCCTGTTCGACCTCGATTCGGGTATAGTTATAATGCGTCATCAGATTACCCAGCAGTTCCATCTTCCGTTTATCGGTCTGCGATTCAAGAATGTACAGACCACGCAGCCGTTTGCCCGACCGGTTGGTGTAGCGCACAAAGATGCGGTAGCCCGCCAGGAAAAAGTCGTTCCCCGCCCAGGCGGGAAATCCTTTGGGGCGCAGATTTTCAGTCTGCACCATGGCAACGGCAACAAAGGCCCGGGCACCATTCAGGGTATCCGGCGAAAGGGGCTCGGGCAATCGAGCGGCAAGCTGGGCCAAAGGCATTGCGAAGGTCAGGACCAGCGACTGGCGGAAGTGGGCTTGGACGGGAAAAGGGTGGCATTTCAGTGGGTTCATACCTGGCGTGATAACGTTGAAACAAGTAATTGGTTTTTGCCGGCGGGGGTACTCCGGTGCCCGTAGCGGATCAAATTAAAAAACACCGGAGTGCCCTTTTCGGAGTACATAACCATCATAATAAATCACTCCGCAAAATAGTACCGCGAACACCGGGTTCAGGTAGCCCCAAAGCAACAGCTCCGGCACCAGGAGCGATTCCAGCGTATTCATCGTAAGGATGATGGTGATCTGCGCCACTGCGGTTGGTTGGCGGTGACGGTCCAGTACGATCCAGGTGGCCATGGCTATTTCGGAAAGGCCGATCAGCACGGTGAGCTCGCGGGCGTAAGCGGGTCCGAGAATGGCGGCTACGATCTCGGTATGGCGGGGAATGAGGTCCATAACCTTGGCGAAAAGGCCATTGGCCAGCCAGACGAGGGAGATGAAGTAGCGAAGTAAGTCGGGCAGTTTCATGAAATTGTTTTGGCGCTGCCGCAGGTGCAAGGAAAAAGTTTTGAAGGAGCAATGCGCGAACGGTGTAAGGGTCTGCGGAGTCGGAAAACTACCGCCGCCGGTACCCTTCCACCAGCCCCACCACGGTCCCGTAATTCAGTAATCCCTCGTGGATCCCCTGCGTTTTCAGGTAGGTGTCATATGCGGCGTCCCGCACCACGGGGGCGATGTCCTGGTACAATTCGGAGTTGTCGTAAATGGCCTGCAGGTCGTTGCGAACGCCGGGGTCGAGGTTCGCGGCGCGCCAGGCCCAGTAAGCGTCGGGTTCCTGCTGGCGGAGCTTACCGGCCAGCCGCCGCCAGTAGCTGAGTTGGATGGCGTAGTGAACGGCACTGTCGGTCGATTGTCTGCCGGCAAGCCAGGCCCAGAAAGTACAGGTTCCCTCATCGCCGAAGCCGTAGGCATGGGCCAGTTCGTGGGCCATCACGGCGGGCTTTTGCAGGGGGTGCAGCCCAGCGTCGATGTTGCCCTCGCCGGCCCAGGGCCAGTAAACACCCGCGGTGCTGAGGCGAAGGAGGATCCCCTTCGGCACCAGCTGGCGGACACGGGGCCGGCCAGCGACGGGATAGCCAGCCACCTTCAGTGCGGTAGCCAGCGCGGACCGGATCTCAGATTCGAGTTTTGGTGAAAAAACAGCAGCCCCGATCGCGGCGGAATCCGAAGAGACTTTTTGGCGGAGGATGGCCAACTCCGCCGCATCGTCGTATACCCGCTGGCGCAGCTCATCAAGGGTAGGTTGGTAGCGGGTGAAGCCCATCGAATGGTCTACCGGTAAGCGGCCGTAGTTGAAACCCCACCCCAGCAAAAATACTACAACCAACATCGCCGCACCGTTCAAAAACCTGAGGACGAGAGACCTCCACCGCCCTTTGACCTTCCCCTGCATCCTGCGGCCGCGCCTGAAAACAATCACGGTCCGTACCAGCCAGGCCAAAACAGCTACCCAAAACACGTAAAACAGGGGAATTGGCAGTAGTGGCAGTGTGTAATCCCAGATACCGCGCAGGCCCACGAAGAGGCCCCGGCTGTACATTCGTTCAATCATCTGGGCCGGCAATACTGCCCTCATGATCAGTACGACCGCCAGAAACGGTAGGGGCCACCATTGGTAAGAAAATACCTTTTTGTAAGGTTTGCTGTCGTTTTGCGTCAATTGGTCGGTAGGTTTTAACGTCGTATTCAACCAACGTAAGGTAGGGTTGTTGTGTTGGTGTGCGCTTTGCACAAACAACTAAAAATTATACCAATTATGGCTTTTGAGCTCACCGATGCCAACTACCAGGAAAATGTACTCGATAAGAAAGGGATCGCCCTCGTCGATTTTTGGGCGGAATGGTGTGGCCCCTGCCGCATGATCGGCCCCATTATCGAAGAGCTTTCCGGCGAGTACGAAGGCAAAGCCCTCATCGCCAAGGTCGATGTTGACGACAACGCCGAACTGAGCCAGAAATACCGCGTCCGCTCCATCCCCACCATCCTGATCCTCAAGGACGGTGAAGTGGTCGATAAGCACGTCGGCGTCACCACCAAGCAGGCCCTGATCGAAAAGATCGAAGCCCAGCTCGAGGCCGCATAATCTCGTAACGCCCAGCTAAGAATCTAAGCCCCGTTGTCATCTGGCGGCGGGGCTTTTTCAATCCGTTCCGGGCGCTCTTCGAGCGCCCGACGGGCTCCCGCGCTCGATTCACGCCAGGTGCCGTCCGGAAAATCCGCGCCAATAGATGGCCGACTACTTAAATCCGCGGTATTTTACCCCGATGAACCGCCTGCTCTATCTTCTACCCTTCATACTTTTCGCCTGCGGATCACCCGATGCCGAGGTCGACATAAGCCAGCAAGCAGAATCCGATTACCAACCACCCAATACCGTCTTTCCCCTCAACCACTGGCCCGTAACCACTCCCGCCGCGGTAGGTATCGACTCCGCAATTCTTACGAATACACTGCGTTATCTTTCCACCCACTGCAAAACTGACGGGCTGGAAGAAACGATGATCATTCGCCACGGCCGGGTGATTTGGTCTGGCGACAGCACCACCAGGGTTCACGACATCTGGTCGTGCACCAAATCTTTCACCAGCACCGCGGCCGGCCTGCTGATCGCCGATGGCAAAATCGAGCTCGACCAACCCGTCGCCGATCACGAACCCCGCCTTCGGACGCTGTACCCGAAGGCCACCTATCGCCACTTCTTGACCATGACCAGCGGTTACGACGCCGAGGGGAAAAGCCGCTGGGGCGAACCGAGCGAAGACTGGTCGCTGACGCCTTTCACCCCCACCCCACCCCTCTTCGAACCCGGCACCGCGTACACCTACTGGGACGAAGCGGCCATCATGCTCGGCCGTGCCCTCACCCTGGCCGCCGGCACCTCACTGGAAAGTTACCTCGCCGAAACCCTGATGTCCCCCATCGGCATCAAGGACTGGAGCTGGTGGTACGAAAAAGCACTGCCGGACGGTACGGCGATCAATTTCGGCGGCACGGGACTGAAAATGTGCGCGGAGGATCAGGCGCGCTTCGGACTGCTCTTCCTCAATGACGGCGTCTGGAACGGCAAACGCATCCTGCCCGCCGACTGGGTCGCCGAAGCCACCGTCAACCAGGTCGCCAGGTCGCTAGACCTCGGCAATACCGACCGAAAGGCGACCGACGGGCGGGGAATCTACGGTTACAACTGGTGGGTCATCAACGCCGCGGACGGCGTCTCGCCGGTCAACGCCTATTACACCAGCGGGCTGAATCACAACGTCTGCCTCGTCGTCCCGGCCTGGGACATGGTGATCGTGCGCATGGGCGTAGACGGGAATCCGGCGGCGGGCAAACACCAGGTATATTCGGAGTTATTGAGCAGGTTGGAGCCCGGGGTGAAGCGGTGATTTTTGTAACGTTGTCTGTCATCACCAACATTACAAGTTCAGGGATGCTATCGAACTTGAAGCAAGACGGTACACTAAGCTGGAATATTTTTCACTACTTGAGAAGTCTTTGCACAAGCTTGAATTCCCCGACGGAAAGATTCGTGGGGCAGTATCTCACACAATGATATTATCGGTAACCTTTTTAGTCATTTGTGGCAAAAAAAGACAAAGGCAAAGTTAAGAATAGCGGAAATGCAGTTTCAGTGCAGCAATTCACACTTTAGACTCGAATCATCCGTAAAGCATAGATACTTAGCACTTTGTGGCATAGGTCGTCAATGCT